>OLNH01000394.1_pt1 | contig 39347 bp, 35 predicted proteins | sample 1643101 | NCBI WGS metagenome assembly OLNH01 (sample SAMEA3136758, study PRJEB25190) | human gut metagenome | biome: human gut; feature: human-associated habitat; material: faeces | place: Austria | collected 2013 | reverse complement strand
AGAACTTCAGCCTTCCAAGCTGACTACGTGGGTTCGATTCCCATCACCCGCTCCAAGTGTTTATAAAAGGTCGTAATGACCTTTTTTTATTTTATTTATCCTATGCTATAATATCTAATAAAGGAGGCGTTTTATGAAATATATAACATTGAAGCTTTGCCTTTAAGAATAAAAAACGCTCTTAACGATAAATCAAAAAACACTATCAAAGAATTAAATCGTTGGTTTAAAGGAAGATGTATTCCATCTTGGCGAAAAGATTTAAAAAGACTCTTAGATAATCTTCATATCGAATCTACTGATAAATTATTAGATAAGGCTTATGGTTTATCTCTTTCTGATCAATATTGGTTTAAGGAAGAAAGTGATTCAATCGAATGGAAAGACATTCATTTTTTTGATCATGATTTTGAATACATGGGATTTATAACAGCCTCTTTTTCAAGTTCAACTCAAGAAAGCAGTTATAATCAACAATCCCTTATTTCTCCTAACAACACCACAGATGGAATGTTGCAGAAAACTTGGATTATTGAAAATAGGAAAAGATATTTAATAAAAGGCACATATACTCCTAGTAGACAAGAACCTCTAAATGAATGGCTTGCTTCCACCATATGTAACCGTTTAGGATTTGATCATTGTCATTATGAATTATCCTTTTATAATAAGACACTTGTCTCTAAATGTGAGAATTTTATAAAAGATAATGAAGAAATCATTCATGCATGCAATCTTTTTGAATCCGTAAAAAAAGATAACAATCCCTATGATTTTGAACATTATATTCATATTTTAGAAAAACTAGATATAAAAAATGTAAGAAATGAATTAGAAAATATGTTTATTCTTGATTATTTAATTATGAATGAAGATCGCCATTTACGTAATTTTGGTGCTATTTTTAATGTTGAAACATTGAAATATGAAAAATTAGCACCTATTTTTGATACAGATCAATCTATGCAATGTAGTAAAATTACTCCTAAAATGAATTTCTATGATGGTTATGGGAAATTCTTTTATAATACTAATAAAAAGTTTTCTGATTATTTAAATTATATAAGTAATCTTTCTAGATTTGATTTAAGTTTATTAGGAAATATTGTTGAAGAATATAAAAATCTTTTATATAAATATCGAGAAACGATGGATATGTCTGAAACAAGAATTGAAAAATTAGTAAATGGTTTAGATTACAGAATAAATCATTTAAAAGAAATCATTGGATAGTTTCTTAACGAAACTATCTTTTTTATGTTATTGTTGTTATAATAATTTTTGTTTTTAAATTGAAATAAATGGTGTTTAACAATTTTTTATAAAACTTCTTGTTATAAAGATATTATATACTACTCTAGAAAGGATGAATTTTATGAAGAAAATATTTACACTCTTTTTGTCTTTAGTAATGCTTTTTTCTTTTTCTGGTTGTAGTCAAAAGCAAACGGAAAAGACAATACAAAATATTACACTTTCTCTTAATGTAGAAGATCAAAATGAAACAAATGATGTGGATGTTTATGTGGATTCTAAAAAAATCGATACGATTGAAAATAATAGCCAAGGAACTTATCAATTAGAATTAGCACAAGGAACCCATCAGCTTAAAGCAAAGCAAGAAGATAAAGAAGCAACGAAGTCATTTCAGGTAACCAATACAAATTATTACGCTTATCAAATTGATATCAGTGATGCCATTACTTTCTCTAAATCAACGGCTTCTTTAGAAAATATTCCTGAATATAACGGTCAACCCTATGTAGAACTTGATGATAGCCAACCTACTTTTTCTAAAGAAGATTATCAAACAGATACCTATATTAAGCTTAGTGATTTAGACCATCTTGGGCGTACAGGTAGATCGATTGCTTGTCTTGGACAAGAAACAATGCCAAGTAGTAAAAGAGAATCCATTGGGATGATCAAACCTTCTGGTTGGAAAACACAAAGATATGATGATTTGATTTCTACCAAATATCTTTATAATCGTTGTCATCAAATTGCCTTTATGTTATCAGGATTAAATGCAGAGGAAAAAAATTTAATGACGGGAACACGTTATTTCAATGTAACAGGGATGCTTCCTTTTGAAGAAAAAGTGAGTGATTATATTAAAAACACCAACCACCATGTTCTCTATGAAGCCATTCCTATTTATCAGGATGATGAACTTGTTGCACGTGGGCTTGTTTTACAAGCCGCTTCAATAGAAGATGAAGAAATTCGTTTTAGAGTTTATATTTATAATGTTCAACCAGGAATTACGATTGATTATCAAACAGGTGATTCAAGAAAAGCTACTGAAGGTGAATGTACTTATGGGATAAGCGAAGAAAAAGATCCATTTGATTATCATCAAAGTGATACTAATGAAAAAGAATATGTTTTAAATATAAAAAATAAAAAATATCATGATCCTCATTGTTCAAGTGTTTCTAGAATGAGTGATTCTAATAAAGAAGTTGTTACTTCTACAGCTAAACAATTAAATGAACAAGGTTATAGTCCTTGTGGTATTTGTCAAAAATAAAAAACAGCTTATGCTGTTTTTTTATATATGATCAATAATTTCATCGAGGTCAATGCCTAGATTAAATCCTAATGAAAAATAATCATCAATAGCGTTTTGATAATCGGTACTTGAATAAGACGAAGATACAGAAACAATTGCTTGATAGATTTTTAAAATCAAATCTTCTATAGAGGATGAATTGGGTATTTCTGTATGATTTTTGATCGTATCGATTCTAAGTTCATAGCCAATCGACATCAACATTTTTAAGCCTTCCATATAATGACCTAGCAGTTCTTCATGATTGATAGCTTCTTCCTTTTCCCAAAAAAGATAACAACGGGAATCAAGTGATACTTCTCCTAAATCATGTAAGAAAGAGAGCGTTTTTTGTTTGAGTCTTTCTACATTTAGAATTTCATTTTTACCTACTTGTAGTTCCTTGTTAACATATACTTGATACATTTTACTTAATTCATTCATAAAATCACTCCTTCATGTCTTTATTATACCACTTTATATGAACTGCATATGAAAAAAAGAGCTAGTGCTCTTTAATCAAATTGTTTTTTTAAATCATTCCATTTATCTTCTGTGTAGCCTTTAATATTTTCTAAACCTTGTTCAACATCATCCACTGCTCCATCATAATCACCATCACCATTTCCATAATAGTGCATCATAAGAGTTTTCATGCTTTTTCCTAGTTCTAAAACTTGTTTTTGTTCCTCTGTCAATTTTTTATCGGTATTCTCTTCAATGTATTGTAGACGTGATGCTGCTTCATAGATTTTTTTGGCTTCTTCTTGATTATCTTGAGTAACTCCACCTTTAATTTTATCATAACCTTCTTGAATTGTTTTTGTGAGTTCTTGAATATCATCACCTTTTATATTACTTACATAGGTTGTATCTTTTTTGATATTTTGATCAATATCATTAAAATCATCTTTGACATCATCCCAAGCAATTTCAATATCTCCTTTAAAGTTATTTGCTGTTTTGTCAACTTGTCGACATCCTGTTAGCGTAAAGGCAAAGATCATCAGAAATAGATATATGATTATTTTTTTCATTTAATTAACCTCTTTTCGTTATTAGTATGTACGATTTATAAGGGATTATACTTTTATTTAGAAGAGGTTTTAGGTAAAATAGTAACAAAAGAGGGATGAATAATGACAAATAAAGAAAGATTTATTGAAATTTATAAAACATATATTAAAAGACCTGGAAGTGAAAAACTTTTAGAGTATTTATTATCGCCCCATTCTGATTTTTTTGAAGCGCCTGCCAGTGCAAGATTTCATGGAAATTATGATGGTGGTTTATTGGATCATAGTTTAAATGTTTATGATTGTTTAAAAGATTACTTACAAAGAGAGCGTGTAAAAAGTACTTATGGTATGAATTATAGTGAAGAAACAATTGCAATTGTTTCTTTATTACATGATTTATGTAAAATCAATTGTTATAAAAAAGGAACACGCAATGTCAAAAAAGATGGTCAATGGATTCAAGTACCGAACTATGAATTTGATGATCAAATGCCTTATGGACATGGTGAAAAAAGTGTCTATATGATTAGTGGTTATATGCGTCTTACACGTGAAGAAGCTTTTGCGATTCGTTATCATATGGGCTTTGCTTCAGTAGAAGATGCTAGAAATGTTGGAAAAGCTTTTGAAATGTTTCCTTTAGCTTTTGCTTTATCTACGGCAGATATGGAAGCAACTTATTTTATTGAGGGGAAAAAAGATGAATAATGAATTTTTAACAAGAATGCAGAATTTATTAAAGGATGATTACGAGGCTTTTATTGCTTCTTTAAAACAAGAAGAGGTCAAAGGTCTTTATTTAAATCCTTTAAAACAAGATGTTTTAAAACATTTAGATACGAAATATATCCAAAAACATCCTTATATCAAAGATGGTTATTATTTTGATTATAAAAACTATCCACTAGGTAAAAGTCCTTATTTTATGTGTGGGCTTTACTATATTCAAGAACCAAGTGCCATGGCTGTTGCTTCTTGTATAGATATTCAAAAAGATGATTATGTTTTAGATATGTGTGGGGCTCCTGGTGGGAAGACATGTTATGTGGCAAGCCGTTTATCAAATGAAGGGTTAATGATTGCCAATGATATATCTAAATTAAGAGCAACAATTCTATCAAGCAATATTGAACGTTTTGGTTTACAAAATACCATTGTCACAAATGTGGATCCTTTAAAAATGAAATTTAAAAGTTTTTTTGACAAGATCATTTTAGATGCTCCTTGTTCAGGGGAAGGAATGTTTCGAAAAGATCAAGAAGCAATTAATACATGGTCGATGCAAAAGGTCAATGAATGTGCCTATATTCAAAGAAATTTAATCAATAAAGCTTATAAGATGTTGAAAAAAGAGGGAATCCTCATTTATTCAACATGTACGTATTCTTTAGAAGAAAATGAAAAACAAGTGGAATACATGATTAATGAATTAGGGATGAAACTTATTCCAATTGAAAAACAATATGGAATGTCTGATGGTTTTGTTGATGGTACAATTCGTATGTATCCTTTTAAAAATAAAGGTGAAGGACAATTTATTGCTTTGCTTCAAAAAACAACTGAAACAGAAAATTCTAAAGAAAAAATCTTAAAACCAAACTTAAACAAAGAACAAATGATGCTTGTAAAGAAGTTTTATGATGAAAATCTAAACATCCCAGTTCCTTTATATCTTTACCAATCCAATAATCATGTATACGCTATTCAAAATCATTTTCCTGATTTATCTTTAAAAGTTTTAAGAAATGGCCTTTATTTAGGTGAATGTAAAAAAGGAAGATTTGAACCAAGCCTTTCCTTAGCTCTCACTTTAAATAAAGAAGATGTTAAAAGATCTTATGATTATCCTTGTAATAGCCAAGAAATCAAAGATTATCTCTCAGGTCTTACTTTAAAAGGTGATGGTGAAAAAGGCTATGGTGTCATCTTTGTCGATGGTTATCCGCTCTCTTTCTATAAAGAAAGCAACAATCAAGTAAAAAATCTCTATCCTAAAGGATTAAGACGATGAAACGTTATATAGAAATTGAAAAACTGGTCTATCAAGAAATTGAAAAAAACTGTTTTGGAAATAAGAAAAGAAATGGTTATCGTCATCTCTTTGGGGTAAGTCAACTTTGTCTTTTATACAGTACCCATTTTCAACTTGATCAAGGACTTTGTGCTATCATGGGATTATTACATGATTATTCTGTTTATAAAAATAATACTTCCTTTAATCATGCTGTTTTATCAAGTGAACTTGCTGAAAAATTATTAAAAGAAACATTATTATTTGATGAAAAGGAAATAGAAATAATTGTTGAAGCCATCAAAAATCATTCAACTAAAAATAAAAGACATGATAGGTGTAGCGAACTTTTAAAAATGTGTGATGTGGTAGATTCTTATCTTCATGAACCAGAAATGATATTAGATCATGACAGAAAATATTATTTAGAAAAATGGAGAAAACTTGATGAATAAAAAGGTTTCCATTTGTAGAAATCATTATTATTTTGGTCATTCTTGCCTCTATTGCAATTCCTTATACTTTAGGTTATATTGAAGATTCAAAAAATTCTAAAGATCATTTAATGGCAAGACATATTTTAAAAGCCGTTCAAGTGATGGGAACAAAATATTATCATCTTGGTGATTACTACCAAGATAAAGCTAATGAAAATGTTTCAAATGTCGTAAGTGCCCAAGTAGAGACGATGAACATGTCCAAAGAATAAAAGAATTTTATCATAAAGTTGTTTCAGGAAATGAAGATTATATACCTTTTAAAGCCATTTCTACAATTGAAAAAGGAAAGATTTTGGTTATTCGTTATAAAAATCTTGAACGTGGCCTTGTTTATGAATGAATCAAGGAAAATCATCAAAAAAAATGATCCTATTGGTAACGAACAGTGGCAATCGATGTCATCAAAGATATAGAATTATATGATCAACTTATTTATTGGAATGGATATCATCCTGAAGACATGCCTTATCTTAATGATCAATATAAACTTACATTATAATCTTCTAAAAGTTCATAGGTTCATTAGAACCCATGGACTTTTTTCTGTAAACGAACAAATAATATGCGGAAGTTCATCAATTTATTTTGATATTCTTCCGCACATTGTAAGTAAAAAGCACTTTATTATAAAAAGTGCTTTCCTAAATAAAATATTGAATAATAAGATCTGCAATCTTATCATTATGTATAATATAACTACTATGATCTTCACCATCTAAAATCACAAATTTACTGTTTTCAATATGATGAGAAATACGTTCAATATGATCCAATTTAATTAAATCATCACTTCCCGCTAAAAGAAGTGTTTTTGCTTTTACTTGATGGAGTTGTTTATTAGAAATATGTGGTTCTTTTAACATTAATTTAATTAATGGATTCTTTGTTTTTTGATACTGATTTTTCATATCTTGATAAACTTCATCAATCACCCCATTAGGCTTGACATTGACTCCCGCTAGAATAAGATTTTCAATCAGTTCTGGTTCATCGCTTGATGCAAGTAAACCAATAATGGCACCATCACTACTGCCCATCAAAGTAACCTTTTTTAAATCAAGTTGTTTAATAAAGTTTTTAATATCATTTGCCATATCTTGATAATGATATTCTTTGACTTTTTCACTTTGTCCATGGCCTCTTGAATCAAGAGTATAAACTGTATAATATTTTTTTAATTTTTCAACCGCTTCATCAAAAATAAAGTGATTTTCTTCATTTCCGTGTAAAAGAATGAGAGGGTTCCCCTCTCCATGTTTTTCATAATATAAACGAATGTTATTTACATTGATAAACATTATTTTAAAACTCCATCCATACAAGTTTGAATACGACTTTGAACAAGTGCAGCAATTTCATTGGTTTTTAAATCTTTGTATTCTTCATATTCAATAGGTTTTAAATAATGAATTTGTGCTGTAACGGGTTTGATTGTATTGTTATCAAAGACTTGATAACAATCGATCATTGCGACTGGAACAATTGGACAATGTGTTTTCAACGCAATTTTAAAGGTTCCACCTTTAAATTCTCCCATTGTATTTCCTTTTTTAGAACGTGTTCCTTCAGAGAAGATGACATAGTTTGTTCCTTCAATGATTTCTTTAGAAACTTCTTTCACCATTTTTGCTCCATCACGAATACTTGTACGATCCAATGAATAGTAATCTAAAGTTTTAACAACATCTTTAATTAAGATCGTTGAAGCTAATTCTTTTTTTAAAACAAATTTTGTAGTATTTTTATCTGTTTTAAAAAGTGCAACAATATCAAATAAACCTTGATGGTTAGGAGCAATAAGATAACCATTTTCTTTTGGTAGGTTTTCTAAACCATAACATTTTAAATCAACACGTGCTTTTTTAACGATTTCATCAGCAACGTTATGTATAAATTGGTATCCTTCATCAATTGTTGGATATTTTTCTTTATTTTGATATTGTTTTAATTTATAGAACCACCAATAAGGTAGTTTAAAGATACATCTTAAGACAACTAAAATAATTCTTTTCATATGATCATCCTTTTTTATAAATTTGTAAAACAAAGGTTTCTAATTGTGTTTCTTTTTCTAAATGAAAATCATATTCTTCAAAACTTGGAAAATACGTTTCTCCTGTATGTTTTCCTGGTATTCTTGAAATAATGAGTTCATCAACATAAGGCAAAGCTTGTTTATAAATAGAAGCTCCTCCTGTTATATAAAGATCTTCATTTTTATCCTTATATTCTTGTATCACTTCAATTAAATCATTTCTAACTTCAACGCGTTCATCATCCATACCACTTTTAGTAACAACAATTGTTTTTCTATTTGGAAGTGGTCTTCCAATAGCAAGATAAGTTGTTTTTCCCATAAGAATTGTTTGATTAAGTGTTGTTTTTTTGAAATGTTGGAGATCTTCTTTATTATGCCAAGGCATCCCATTTTTTGAATCTTTTTTTCCTATTAATAAATCATCATCTGTCGCTACAATTATTGAAATCATTAAACGCTCACCTTTCCCACAAGTTTTCCATGAGATTGATAGTTTTCAATCTTAATATCATCAATCGTAAAATCAAAGATTGATTTAACTTCAGGATTTAAAACAAGTTGACATTTAGGATAAGGTGTTCTTGAGATTTGTTCCTTAACAACCTCAAAGTGATCTTTATAAATATGGGCATCTCCAATCGTATGTACAAATTCTTTAGGTTTATATCCACACACTTGTGCAAGCATTGAAGTAAATAAAGCATAAGATGCAATATTAAATGGAACACCTAAAAATGTATCCGCACTTCTTTGATAAAGTTGACAACTTAAGTATTTTTTATCACTACTTACATAGAATTGTAAGAAGGCATGACATGGTGGAAGTGCCATTTCATCAACTTCTGCAGGATTCCATGCACAAATAATATGTCTTCTTGAAAATGGATTATTTTTTAATGAATCTACAAGTTTAGCAACTTGATCGACTCCTTCATTATTAAAATTACGCCATTGTCTACCATAAACAGGACCTAATTCTCCATATTTAACAACAAAAGGATCATCAGCAGGTAATTCTTTGATTTTTGCGACAAATTCTTCTAAAGTTTCACCATGAAAATCTTCACTTTTCTTAAATGCTTCATAAGGCCATTCGTTCCAGATCTTTACATTACGATCGACAAGATATTTAATATTTGTATCTCCTTTAATAAACCATAAAAGTTCTTCTGCAATGGGTCTTAAAAACATTTTCTTTGTCGTAAGTAAAGGAAAACCATCTGTAAGATCATAACGTGTTTGATATCCAAAAACACTTCTTGTTCCTGTTCCTGTACGATCATCACGATCTTGACCGTTTTCTAATATATATTGACACATATCTAAATATTGTTTCATTTTTATTTTTCACCTCTTGTCTCATTATATAGAAAAATAAATAAAAAGTCATCAACCATGATGACTTTTATCAAGATCTCATTATTAGTGTTTATTATAATCATCAATAATAGATATCATTTCTCTAGCATTTTCTCCTAATGTTTCATAAAGTTTCTTATTTCCTATAACATAAAATTCCTCTTTTGCTCTTGTTGCGGCAACATTAATAATATTTGGTTTTGATACAGCCCAACTTGCTACACCTTTGCTTTTGAAATCTGCCCCCATTACAAAATAAACAATTTTTGCTTCCTTTCCTTGAAAAGTATGCACAGTCCCTACATTTGTTGTTTTTTTATTTTTATCATATTTTGTAAACTCAATACCATCAAAGCTTTTTAGCTCTTTAGCTAATTTACTTGCAACATTTTTAAAAGGTGAAATAACAAAGATATCCTCTTTTAATTCTGGATTTTTTTCTATTTTTTCTTTAATTAATTTCTTTAAAAGTTCTGCTTCTTCCTTGACATATTTATTATTTGCCATTCCTTCAACATGATACCACTGAGCTTTTCCATTTGCATTGTCTTTTCCTTGAACCATTAACCCATTGTAAGATATGTTATTTGAGATTGTAAACATCGGATCATCTGATCTTCGATGTACCCAAAGAGGAATACCAATCCAGTGGTCTTGATCCTTATAATAACCATATGGGCTTACTTCATCTAAAAGAGTTTGAGTGGAAGCATCTGGAGATATATATTTATCACCTACTTTATATTCGTTTTTTATAATACTCAAAATTCCTGATTCTAAAGTTAGAACTGGCTGTATTTGTTCAGGATCACCAACTGCCATAATTTTTTTACTTCTAAAAATAGCGCCTACACTGGCTTGAGGCAAGGCTTGTCCTGCTTCATCAATAAAGAGATTACTAATTGAATTTTCTGGCATATAATAAAACATACTTCCAAAACTAGCGAATGTTGTACTTATTACGGGTATAGCGAAATTAATCCATTGCCAAGCATTAACTATAAGGTCTTTATTTGAAGCGTATTCTTCTCGATTTTTCCAAATAATTTGTGCCGACTTAATGCTTTTTCTATTTTCATATAAAAATTGTTTTCTAACCTTTAATGCACTAATAAATAATTTTGTTTGTAGTATTCTGAATTTTTTATCAAACCATGGATTACTCTTTTGTAATTCATCATTACTCACATCAAAATCTAATTCTTGAATATCTTTTTGGTTTATTTTTTCATTTAAAGAATTCATTTTCATTTCTAATAAACTGATTTTTTGATTATATTCTTTTTCTTTAGAATTTATTTTTTGTTTAAGTTTTTCAATCTCACTATTTGAAGAATCATACTTTTCTTGGCATTTATTTTTTTCTTTTTCGTTATTACTGTTTTCTTGATTAGTGTTTGATAATTCATTTAGGCAATCATTTCTTTTGTTGTTAAATATTTCAATTTCTTCTATATATTTTTTTGCTTCTATTGTTTGAAACATTTTTTTCAGCCACAAAAATGCTGGTTTCTTTATTTGTAACAACTCATATTCTTTATTGTAATTTGCTAATTGATTATTTAGATATGTAATTTTTTCCAAATATAGTTTTTTATTTTCTACAAATTTAATAAGATCCGATTTATATGTATCACATTTAACATTCAATTCATCGATTACATTTGAAAGTTTTGATACTTCTATTTGTTTTTCTTCTTTTAAAGAATCAATGTTACCTTTAATATCTATTATTTTCTTTAAATCCTCATAATAATCTTGCCTTTTCTTTTTTTCATCCATTAATTCTTGATACATCTTTTTAAAATCATTGTATACCGATTTTTCTTCTTGATAATCACTATCAAATACATCACTAATTTGTTTAAGAGTATTCATTATTTTTAACACATTACTAGAGGCTCCACCTTCTAATGAAAAAGTTCCCCATAGTTCCTCTTTAATACTCTTTTTATCATCCAATTGATCAGAATTAGCGATGTCAGTAAAATAATCCGCTTCCTTAATTTCTTCTAAAAAATCAGAGTATATACTATCTATTTTGGGTAGTTCTTTTACAATATTTTGTACAGCTGAGTTGTTTGAACTAGCAACAACAATATTACCTTTTGTAATTTCATAAGGTAATATCCCTATTTTATATTTTTCATTGTATTGTTGTTCATTTTGTATTTTCTTATTTTTAAGGTTGCATATTTGATGAGCTTGTTCAACAACGTAATGAGCAAATATATCTTTTAATAAAGTTGTTTTTCCTGTTCCTGGAGGGCCATTTACTGTACGTACCTCTGCACTACTATTAATTGCAATATTTGTTGCAACTTCTTGCATAAAAGAAAGTGCATAATCTGGATTTGAAGGAAAACGACCATTTGGGTATTTCTTAGGCATAAGAATTGTTTCAAATAACTCTGGTTGAAAATTTTCACTACCTGTTTGACTTTCTAAATTTATTTTTTCTTTATCATTACCGAAAAGATAAAGATCTAATTTATCCGAATTTATTTTTTTAGCTTTTTCTAAATCTTTAATAAAAAACGAATGTAAATTAGCTTCTTCATATTCCACATTTTTAATAAATTTATAACATAAGCTTCTTTTTTCATCTCCATATTTTTCTATAAGATAGTTTATTGTATCATTAAAATATTGGCATTCTTCTCCTAATTTACTATTTAATTCTTTTAAAAAATGAGATTCCTCTTCACTTATTTTTTTTGGAAATTCATTATGTTCTCTTATATATCCACTTGTAGTATAAAAGAAGTTTTTATCTATGAGTTTCAATTCATAATCAAAATAAAGAGTAATAGAAAACTTTTGTGTTTTTAATACTTCCTCATCACTAGCTTTTTTTCCATACTTTTTTCTTAAAATATCAGCAACTTCTTCAAATGGAAAAATACCAAAAAATAATACTACGCCATATTTTTTCTTTTCAATTTTAACATTATAATCACTACATGAGTTTTTCATAAAATCTAAAAAATGATGTTTCCAATCAATATTTTTAAAATTACATTCATGAATATTTTTTTCTTTTAAATTAATATTCCCCTCTGATAACTGTTCTACTTTTATCCAAGCATTTAGAATATCTTCTTTTTTACTCATCATATATTCTCCTCTATCTTCTATTTATAAAATCTCTTTGTTTGCTAAAAAGAATATTTTTTAATAACAAAGACGTCTTTTATTATTATATCTATTTTTTTATTCTTTGTCCGCATTAATTACTGAACGGGAACTTTTCACAACTGAATGAACATTTTTTGGACTAACATAAAAATTTGAAAGATTCATTTCACTTTATCTTCTTTCAAATTTTCCTCACGATTGATAACCCTAATATTACTTAGTGTTTGACAATTGCCACATCACCTCACAGTAGGATTTCATTGCCTAGATATATGTCCAAAAAAGAACTTATAGATTAAACTAAATACATTGGTTTTCTATACTTTTTATTAATTTTAAATATTTAAATGATAATCATTTATAGGATTTTTTTCTGTCATTATTTCTTTTTGTTTGAAATATGTAACATGTGTGTAAATTTGTGTTGTTGAAATTGAGCTATGCCCTAAAATACTTTGTATATATCTAATATCAACTCCTTTTTCTAATAATGTTGTAGCAAAAGTGTGTCTAAACATGTGTGGTGTTACATGAGTTTGTAAAGATAATTCTTTCTCTAACTTATTTAATAATATTCTCACGGTCTGTTCGGACAAGGGTTGATCAAACTTATTCAAAAAAAGATATTCACAATCTATATTTTCTCTATAAAGCTGTATATAAGTTTTACAAAGTTCAATAACATCTGTATTTCCTACATACAAAATTCTTTCTTTTGATCCTTTACCAACTATTTTTAATGATTTTTCTTGTAAATTAATATCTTTTAATTTTATATTGCATAATTCAGATATTCTTACTCCTGTTGAAAATAATAAACATATAATAGTAATATTTCTAAAAGACATTTTCTTTTGAAAATTTGTTTTTGAATTGTCTACCTCATCTAGCAAATACTGAATTATTTTACTAATATACTCTTTATGTATTGTTTTAGGCAACACTTTTGGTTCTTTTATTTTTGTCCTTATTTTTTGAAATGGCGAATATTCTACTATTTCTATATATTCTAAGTAAGAATAAAACGCTTTAACACTTGCTATCTTTCTTTTTATGGTTTTACATTTAGTATATTTTTTATTTAAAAAGTGAATATAATCCTTTATTGTTTTTGTATCTTCTGTTGAACCATCTATAAAATCAATATATTGTTTTAAATCAATTTTATATGCCCTTAGCGTTTTATCACTTAATCTTTTTCGCAATAAACAGTCTTCATAATAAGTTTCTAAATATTTTTCCAATTCTTCTTTTTTCATATTTGTTTCTCCCTTCAATATAATTAAGATTATATTGAAGGAAAATACACAAAATAAAGATATTTTTATAATTTAAAAATTTGGTGTGTCAAACTTCTTTATAAATTAATAATAGATAGGAATTGAAAATTTAGCGTTTTGTAACTCAGTTAGATGATCCTTATTGCTAAAAAATTTTTCAAGATCATGTTCATTTTTAAATAATTGTACACTTTCATATGTTTTATTTTCATCGTTTTCTTTTAAAATCAAATGAATTTTTTTGTTTCTTCAGAGTTTTCAAATTCTTATTCATCCTTTCCATTTTTTACTTCTATTATATATGTCCTACTTTCTTTATAAACATATTCCAAATTTCCATTTCATTTTTAGATACCTCTTCTAATACAGATTTTGATAGAAAGCATCATTGTAATTTTGATTTTTATAATTCTTATTATGAGTTTAAATCCATGTTTTGGCAATTTAAAAGGTCACTTCATATTATCTTTTATATTTCATTATCTAATGATATCACTGTTACTTTTTATAAAAATCTTCTCAATTCTAGTAATGATAATTGGATATTATCAATAGAAGGAGGAGAAAAAAGTGAATAAAGAATTAAGTATAATTGTTTCATTCGATAATAAATATCCTTTGATGAACAATTTTATTGAACATCTACTAAAAGTAACATTTGAAATTGATCACGAAATTATACTAGTATCAGATGGATGTAATGATTTTCAAACACTTTCTTATATTGAACAAAGAGAAAAAGAAGTTGATAATCTATTTTTATATAAACTTAAAGAAAAAAAAGGATACAGCATTGCAAATAATGTCGGTGTAAAAAAAAGCAAAGGAAAGTATTTATTGTTTATAAATACAGATGTTTTTCCTCAACGTGGTAGCATAGAATTACTATTAAATTGTTTAAAAAAGCATCATGAAATAGGTGCAGTACAAGGATTGTTGTTATATCCACAAAATATGAGAGTGCAAAGTACAGGTCATGTGTTTAGTGATTATATGAATCATCATCTTTATAATGGACGACATTCAACAGAAATTTGTGTGAAAACATCTGCAAAAAGACAAGCTCTAACAACTGCATTTTGCATGATACCAAAAGAAATATTTACATCAATAGGACCATTTAATGAATTTTATTATAATGCATATGATGGGATGGAATTAACTTTAAATATTAATCTTAATGGATATAAATGTTATTATTTAGCAGAGGCAATTGCATTTCATTCCACTGGTGGAACAAGAAAATTTGTTGAATATAATAATGAGTATCAAAGTAAATATTTCTATAGTCATTTAGGTTTAAAAGTTAAAAACGATTTAGTTCATTATTTAAAAGAACAGATAAATTCTATACCAATCAAAAATAATTATTTTGTAATTAATTGTAGTTTTGCAAATCAATGGCATACAATTTTAAAACTATTAAATATTCCATATTCAAACTTTTGTGATATAGACGATAAAAATACTAATTGTATTGATCTATACCATAACTTAACATACTTATTTTTAACAGATTCCACACCTTTACTTTTCATAGTAGATCATTTTAATCATTTATCTCAAAATATGAATTGGTTTCAAATCAGAAACAATCCAGATGATATAATTATAGATTATCATGGAAATTGTATAAGACCTTACTATTGGTTTATAAAATGAAAAATATATTGTTTTTGATGAAATCTATGCAAGGTGGAGGAGCTGAAAAGGTTTTACTAAACATTTTAAAAAATATGGATTATCAAAAATATAATATTTCATTAGTTTTAGTATTTAATGAAGGAATATATTTAAATGACATACCAAAGAATGTGAAAGTGTCATATATTTTTGAAAAAGAAACATATGAAAATAATCAAATGATTATTAATCAATCAAAATCTGTTTATTTAAATAATATTAAAGAAGATTACGATATAGAAATTGCTTTTTTAGAAGGAATATGTACAAAAATTATAGGTAACAGTACCCAAAATTCAAAAAAAATAGCTTGGGTACATGTTGATTTGCTAAATTGTCATTATACATCTTCTATGTATAATTCTATTAAAGAGGAAGAGGATACTTATCATCAGTTTGATGAAATTGTTTTTGTTTCAAATTATGTAAAAGAAAGTTTCTATAAATTATTCCCATCTCTTAATACAAAAGGAAGAGTTTTATATAATCCTATCGATATTGATCAAATAAAAAAATTATCAAAAGCATTTAATGTTGACTATGATAAGACAACATTCATTACAATCGGAAGATTAACTAATCAAAAAGGATTTGATAGACTTATAAATGCAGTTTCAAAGTTATCTAATGAAAATTTTAATTTCCAAATTATTATTTTAGGAAAGGGACCCAAATATAATGAGTTAAAAGAACAAATACATAATTTAAAATTAGAAAACTATATTTTTTTAAAGGGATTTGAACCTAATCCTTATCCATATTTACTTGCATCTAATGCTTTTATAAGTTCATCTCGTTCAGAGGGACTCGCATTAGTTCTTTGCGAAGCACTTATACTAAACAAACAAATTATTGCAACTAATTGTTCTGGAGTAAATGAAGCGTTAGATTATGGTAAATATGGACATATTATTGAAAATTCTGAATTAGGAATTTATATTGGTATAAAAGATTTTCTTATTAATGGTTCAAACTATACTATTTCAGAAAAGGCATTTTCAAAATTCTCTTTAAAAAAATCAATAGAGAAGATATGTGATTTAATTGATAATATAAGTTTACCAAAATCGGGGATCTAAATAATAGGTCTCCTTTTTTAATGCTTCTTTTTCTTTTGCCCATGAAATATAATTAATAGATTCAATATTATCAATATTATGTTTATTAATAGTTTTATATGAGTCTCCTAAATTTGAAATTAATTTTGTATTTTCATACAATAGTTTTAATGCTTTTTTTGGATCTTTTTTTATTAATAAGATGGCAAATATTTGATTGTATAAAAATTTATCTCTGTTATTCATACAATAATCTAAGTTATATAGAGCTATATTAATTTTATCATATAGTGAATTTAAAGAGTTTTCTGAAATACAGTTATCTTTATGAATGTATGTAAGATAACATGCAAATCTTTTTAAAATAGCTTTATAACATTCACTTTTAAAATTATTATCAAATAGATTTTTTAATTTTTTATCAATTTTTCTAAAATCAACATTCAAATCATTTATACTCTTTTGAACTTCTATATCAATTTTACAAATTAATATTCTACGATAATGCGCATTTTTATCAGTATTGAACCAACTTAATGATTTTTTCATATATTTATAACTTTTATTACTATCATGAAATGTAATTCCTCGTGCATAATCCATATAATATGTTGCTTTTTCTGAATCTAGATTATTAATATTATTTTCTTTTAAAACTTCTACACCTTTTTTTATTAATTTATCTGCATTGTTATAATTATCAATTAATAAATTTGCAGCCATATTTCTATTCAAACAAGTATATAATGCCCTTTTTAATCGCTTTTTACTTTTTAAACTTTTTGTAACGTTCAAACCGTTTTCAATATCTAATTCTAAAATACTAGCATCTGTAAAATATTGTTTTCCTATTTTTAATTGCCAAAATAGTTCATTTAATATACTTGCTTTGACTTCTAATTTAAGCAATAAATTATTATCTGAATGCTTTTCTATAGATTTTAATTTTTCTAAAACTAAATCATTATTGTTGCAACAATGATTCACACAATCTGTATATAAATACAATATATTACAGTCTTCTTCTGTTTTTTTTCTTTTACCAATGATTTTATTATATAATATTTCACCAATTTCATATGCAAAATAATATTTCGTCTGATCAATATATTTATAAAATACTTTTATTAGTTCTTTTTTATAAAAAGTATATTTTGTTTTATCAGATAAAATAATTAAATTTAAAATATGGTAGTCGTCCAATGAAATATCATCTGTATAATTCTCATAAACAAATTGATAAAATCTTGAATTATTTTTATTATAAATATTTTTTCCTCTTGTTTTTAAATATAATTTTTTTACATAGTCATGGTATGGATATATGATACCATTTTCAAGAAAAATAAAATGGTATTTTTCTAGAAAGGACAAATCTTTTTTTATCTTTTGTTCATTCTCTTGCATTGATTTTTTAAAATATTGAAGTACATACTTTCTTTTTATACCGTTTTGAAATTGGTATATAATATCCAATAAATAGAAGAATCTATTCATTTCATTTATAGAATTTGATGTAATAAAAGGCTCATTCCGTATAATTAAATTTTTGATATTTTCTTTACTACTTGCAATTTGAATGTGATATATATATTCTTTTAAAAATAAAGGATTTTTAAGAAAATCATAAGCAATAAAATAATTTTTAATTTCTTCATAATTTTCTATATTATTTTGCATAGATATATAAATATCTGTTTCTTGTAATCCTGTTAATTCAAATAAATTAGGAAGATGTAAATATGAATTTTGTAATTTGTCATTATCAAATCTTCCCTCAGTTGCAGATAATACTATAATATTTTTATTATGATCTTTATCATATTCTAATAATTTATAAAAAAATTTAGTTTCATCTGATGATAAGTATTGCACATTGTCAAATATAAAAAGTAAAGGATAAAAGTTCTTTTCTTCTTGTGCACCATTATCAACAATTTTATTCATAAAATTTAAAATCGTCTTCTCAGCAATTCTTGAATCATAACAACCATCTATTAAATCTAAAAAGACTTCATTATATTTTTTTGAAGATAGTTCTCTTTGTATGTTCTTTTTAAATTCTTCTTGTTTCATATTATTAATTTGAAACGATAAATTCCCTAATGAAATATAAACTGCAAATTTACACAATAAAGTATAGTTATAATTATTATTTATTCCTGAAAGCGTATTTTCTTTAAAATCAATAACGATAATATCATGTTTTAAGTAATTTTGTTCAAAAATATTCTTTATTAAAGTTGATTTTCCTATTCCCGTTTTTCCATAAATTGTGATTATTTGTTGAGAATTAATTTTTTCATGTAATAAAATCATATTATTTATATCTTGACTAAAAGATAGTTGTTCAGGATATGATAATTGAATTAACTTTTCATCACTAATAGCAATACGTTTTGAATTAACATTATATTGCTCATTATCTATATTAAATGTATATGTTATCGATCCTTTAAAAGGTTTATTTGCTAAAATTAAAAAGCTTAATTTATTAATACCAGGTAGTATAGAAAATTGATTAGGATCTGTATAATTATCATTGTCCTCTAAAAAACAAAAAGAACTATTTCCTTTTACAATCTTTCCAGATGTTTTATATGTGCTATAAATAAATATATGCAAAACATATTTGTTACCAACTCGAAAATATGTTGTAGGACTAAATGAAATAGCTTTGTTATAAATTTGATCAAAAGATATATACTCTATGTTAATTATCTTTTTTTCTTTTATTTTCTTATTAATAGGTTCATCAAATATTTCTTGATATATTTCAGGATTTGAAATCAACCAATTTTCTAATTGATTTTTTAAAATATAAGTAACTTCAATATTTTTAATGTGTGTACCTAAATAACTACGCTTCAGTAAAGATACTGGTATACTGCCATTAGAAATGAAAATAATAAGTTCTACATTACCATCAATTAATCCTGATAATATAGTAGGATCAATGTCTTTTTTTCTAAGTGAATTAGATTTTTGCTTGTATTTTGCTTCTGCCCAGCGATCTAAATAAGTAGGTATTTCTCCATCTTCATATTCTTTTAAATGAATATCTCTATTATTGTCACGGGTTCTTTGAGTAAGAACCCATTCATATTCAGTATAATTTCTTTGGACATAGTGAAGCGCTAATTTTTCAAATCTTTTTGTTGCTTCATCCATACCAAATTTATCTACTAATATTCCCCAATTAATTTTCATTTTTTCTTCCTCAACTATATATAATATCCAATTATCTATGCTTAATATTATCATTTTTATGTATTAATAACAAATTTTCTTTTGTATTGCACGTTCAATTGCATAGACTATTTAATTAAATGTTATATTTAAATCATTTTTTAAATAATTATATACAAATTTAGAAAAGTAATTAAACTCATAAGGATTTAAACAAATCGCATACGCCATATTCATATGAACAATATTATTTAATTCATTTTTTATCTCTTTTCCTAATTTATTTTTAGAACAATTTTCTCTTGCAAATATAAGTTTTTCAAAATTAGTCATAGAATCAATGTTAATTCCTAATTTATATTCATTATCTAAAACATCATAATCAATTTTTAAATCATCTTTTATAGCAGATAATATATCATTTTCTGTTTTATTTACCTTTTCTAAGCTTTCAATTATTTCACTTTTTTCTTTTCTATGTAATATTTGTGATAAATAGCCATATACTTCCTTATGATATCGACTTGCTTTATTAATTTCATAATATAGACGTAAATTTATAGCAACTAAATAGTTAATTTCATGCGGTAATTCTTTTAATCTTTCCTTGATAAAGTTTGTCATAGAATCAAAATTATCCTTTTTTATAGGCTTAATTATTGTTTCATTGTAAGTTTCAATATAATCAATTTTACCTGTTTGATTATAATATAATTTTTCCAATGTACCTAATCTGTCATATCTTTTTTCTTTTGACTTTTCAAAATGATAAATTGCATATTTAGCAAAAATATGATCATGTGAAAGAACCAACATCGTTGTATTTTCTCCTTTACACTTATACAACATATCAAAAATAACTTTTCTCCTATATTCATCATAAGAACTTGCTGGATCATCTATAATCAAAAAATCATCTTCTTTATGACTTATTAAAAAAATAATTAATCCAATTAGATTTCTTTCACCATAAGATAAATTATTCACTCTATCTTTTTGCATATCAGTATTTTTACTATTTTTTGCCCTAATAATAAATTCTGCATTTTTTTGATCATCATTAATATTTGTTTCAAAAAACTCATAAGGTATTCCTAATATATTTAAATAATCATTAATTCTTTCTCTATTTTTCTTTAATAACTTATCTGTTTCAGATTTTATTTTCCCTAGTTTTTTTCTAATATTAGAATACTTATTATTAAAATTATCCATTTCATTTGCTATTTCAGGATAAAGTATTCGCATTTCTTTCGTGACTGTTATTTTTTCTAACTTATCTAAAAATATATTTGTTTTCGAAGCAACATTTATATATTGTGTTAAGATTTCAAACTGTGGTAATAAATCATAATACATTCTTATTTGTTTATTAAATTTATCGACTTCTTTTTTCTTCATCCAGTTTGGCTCTTTAATATTCAATAAATTAAAGATTGCATTTTGAGCATTTATTTTTTCAAATGATTTTGCATCAATAATTGTAATTTTATCAATTATTGACTTTCTATAATCTGATAACTTTTTATTACAAAATGGGCACTTTCCATTTTTATATGAATCTGTATTTTTACCATCACTAAACCATTTAACTTGTTTATTTGAATAATTTTTACTTTTTAAATAATTCAATTTGTTTTCATCTAGATTCTTTGTAATCTTCTTTATTATACAACCATTTCTATAATCATTAGATCGTGTATAACTTATTTTCAAATCATTTATCAATGTATCTATTTTTCCTTTTATATTAAATATATTTTCTCTTTGCATTAGTAATGACTCTATATATTTATTATATTCCTCTTTTAAAGCATTTAATTCGCCATTATTTCCTATCATTATATGATAAATATCCGTCCCATCTTGTTTTTCAATTAAAACCCTTTTCATATAATCAAGATCAAACATTTCATATTCATTAAAAGTAATACTCCCTTGATTTACCTCAACAAAAGGAATATTTTCTGTGTTATACGGTATATTATCTTCTGAACTTTTTTTAGTAAGTGCCTTTGCAATACTACTTTTACCACATCCACTTATTCCAAATAAAAAATTAATTTTAGAATCTTCTATTTCATAATCAAGATTTCTTATATTATTATAATTAGATATAGTTATTTGCATTTTATCCCCTTCTCTCATCTAATATTTTTTATCATATCCATTACATTTTTGTACAAAAAAAACCAGATATTATTTATTATACACCTTGAATTATCTATTTTCAGTTTTCGTGCACGAGCGGTCACTTTTCGTGCATGAACGGCATAGATTTATTTTTAGTTACACCTTTTTTAATATTCTATTGTTATACAAAACCCAATTTCTATGAATAATAATATTATCGATTTTCTTATGAAAACAATGCTTTACAGTACAACTTGTGAATAGCTTTTCTGAATAGTTTTAGGTTGTATGATAGAGAGCCCAAATAACCACATGAACTGTTGATGAGTTATTTCTCGTATTTCAGATTTATCTCTGGATCATTTAAATTTACCATTTTCGAGTCTTTTATAAAGTCCATCATCTTTCCAAATACCATGACTCCTACTGCAAAATAGGACAAGTTTGAAATTCTATGGAAAAACAACTGAAAAAATCTAGCTATTTTCGCATATTTGTATAGCCAATAGCTATATAGATATGTTCAGTTTTTGAAATATCACCAATCATAGAAGGAATTTCAAAAGAAGCTCAATACTTTGATAGAGTGTATCTGAAGCAAATTCAATTTTAATGCTGACATTGATAATGATAATTTTTTCATTATTATGTGCTGGATTTTCAACTGAGACAAAAGACACTTCATTCTTATAATTGCTTTCATTTATCTGATCACATAAAATACTTCTGATTTTTTGTTAATACCTAAAATAAGTCGCTGATTTTATATTGTTTTTTTACAGAAATCTTTGACAAATAAACCACTTTCCTTACATTCTTAATTTATATTTTTCTTTTTCGATAAGTTACTGTATCGTCATATAGTCTCTCTTCCTTTACGTATAGTTTTTAGAAAATATAAAAAAGGCATAACACTCATGTGCTACGCCATTCTATATTCTTTAGAATACTGATTTTTAAATTATAAATTCTTATCTTTCGGTGGACAAGGATCATTACCATAGCTATTGCATTTTTTGAATCTGCCATGTCTATCTTGAACACGAAGTTCAGATTGTTGATTTTTAGCAATTCCTGTAGCAACTTTTATTGCTTCAGCTTGTGTTGAAAAAATAGCAGTAACTCTTTGATTATTAGCACCTCTTACAGCCCATTGATCACCATTTCTTACAACAAATTGATCTTTTCCCATATAATTCACCTCCGTTTTTTATATTTTTTTGAAAGTGAACCGTTCAAAACACTTTGATAATATTTTTCCTATTTTAATGGTATTCTAAATGCTTTTGCATGAACAGGATAAATCTTTTTCCCATTTTTAACAATATATCTTTTAAAAATATATCTTTTCTTCATATAATATCCTCCTTCTTTTTCAAAAATTCTATTTAATTTTGTTAAAATAATTAATTGAACTGTGTGAAAGAGTTTGATATACTAAACATGGTTAGGGTTTAGTGAACGGTTTTTTTTCTTTCACTATTCAATAATAGTGAAACAATATTTAGTATAATGTTGTTTCATTTTTTTATGAAAACAGCATAAACTGTATTCAACTTTTAGTCATGTTCATTTGCAACATTATGTATTGCATTAACAATACTTTCAATGTTCTCAATAAATTCAACTACCTGTTCTTTAGAAATTTGGTAATGAACAGCATCTTCATGACCACAATTAGATTGATGTGCTATAACATTTCTTCTCTTGTATAAGTTTCTTACAATCTTTCTCATTTGAGTAATAGTTGTCTCTGAAGAGTTATTCTTACAAAAAGCTCTATCAGCAATCACTTGTATATCTAACCCCAAAAGATTCATTTGTCCACTCAATGTTTTGAATGAAACCATAGTATCCTTTGAATAGTATTGGCTTATATATTCAAGAAACCAATTTTCATCAACTTCATTATTGATAATTTTTTCAACAAGTTCTAATCTTAAAATAATTCTCTTATATTTTTCAGTTGGTGCCCATGATTTTTCAAATATTTTATTTACACCAAATTTTGTCAATTCATGTAAATAAAAATCAAAAGCGCTTTCCAATAAAATAACCTGTGATCTTAAAATCAATTCAGAAGAAGCATCATTTCGCTCTTCATCTAACTGCTGATATACATTAGATAAAGATTGAATAGCAATCAAATCTTCATCAAAATGATTTTTAATTTCATCTAATTCAAATTTAATGGTTTGAGGAACCTGTCTATCGCGAGTTTCCTCAAGTCTAGGTGATAACTCTAGAAATCTGTAATTCATTTAAAACACCTTCCTGCTAATCATCATTAAATAACGAATAGATATTTTGACCCTTCATTGGCATTGCTCTGTATTTTCCTAACATATAACCATTTCTAAGGTTTTCTGTTTTTCTAACATTTTTAATTTCTGCCAATGAATATAAATCAGTTGCTCTATTTGAATCCAATTCAGTAAACCATATTTGATCTCTTCTAAATAATTTCGAATCCAATAAGCTTGTATCATGCGTAGTAAAAAGAATTTGAGCAAATTTGTCCATACGTGCTTTTTTAAATAATGATACTATTTCCCAAACAATTGATTCATGAAGACTTGTTTCAATTTCATCACAAATAAGAATTTTTCCATTATTAATGATATCAATTATTGGACAAATAACTTCAAATAGTTTTTGTACACCTGTTGATTCTTCTGTCATTAGATCTGTTGCAAATTTATCATAAATTACTTCAACATTTAAACGATTTGCTTCCCCAACAAATATAGATTTTAAAACTTCCGGCATATCTTGTGGTAGATCTGTTACCTTAACATTTGTTTTTTCAAATTTAGAATTAATATCTTTAATTCCTGTCCCAAGTGAATTTAAAATATTTAGAAAGATTTTCTTGTTTCCTTCGTTTTCCTGAATTGATTTCATTGAATATTCAATCCAATTATTCATTTCAGAATTATATATAACGATATCTTCTTTAAAAAACAAGAAAGCTTGTTCTATTTCTGGGATATTCGTATAGTTGGCTGCACAAGATAAAAACAACCTATTTTCTTTTAAAACATCTAAACTTAGTTCAAAAGATGCTTTATATTTGTCACCTGGTTTAACATCATTGTTTTTTCTTTCAAAAATCTTTACTTGCCTACCTTTGGGAAAATAATATAAATATTCTTCATCAACTAATCTATTTTTAATTGAAAAGCCATAAGCATATCTAATATCTTTTTTCACAAACTGAATATCAAAAGTAGTAGGTACATCCTCCGTGTTCAACTTGTGTCCAAATTGTGGAATCAAATCTCCAGGTTGATTATTAATACTGTTTATAATCAATCCTTTCATAAAGCTAATAGAATTTAAAAAATTGCTTTTTCCAGAACCATTAGGTCCATAAACAACCGCGGATCTCAAAACCTTATGATTAAAGAATGTTTTAAGTTCATCCTCATAAGTATCATCTTTGCTCGCTAAAAAAGAAAAAGTTATTTTTTCTTTTATTGATTTAAAATTTGAGCATGAAAATTGTAGTAACATAGCATACATCTCCCAATCTGACATTATAATACCTCCATATAATTGTTTTGTTAATTGAATTTGCATTTTTTTAGCAAATACATACTTTTATTATATGGATTTTAACTACTTTATATGCATCGCATAGGGATTTTTCTTACATTCTTCATAAAACTTGATTGCTCCACTCTAGTTAACTACTTATTCCGATAATTTATCACCTTCTTTTTTATAACTGTTTATTACATTTATAAAAGAGAAAATATTTTTTAAATATATTTCTTAATACTCACTTTCAATGCTATTTCTAGTAAACATATATCCATTTTGCGTTATGTTAAACGTATTTGTAATCTGTGCTTCAGATTTTTCTTTATATAACACAATTTTGATTGAATATTGTTGCCCGTCTAACTGTAATTTTCTTAAATCAAATTTATATCTCCAAGATACATCTTCTTTAGAAAGATTTACTATGCTTTCTATTTTTCTACCATTATCTAATTTAGAAACATGTATCACATTATTTTGTGCATATAGTAATTCATCTTTATTTAATTTTTTCTCATATATATTGTTATTTTTTGAATCAACAATAGTTATGGTAGTTTTTTCAAATGCACCTATATTTTGTATATTAACAATACCATTGTTATTATAATTTATATCAGCTTTATAAGATATATTTGAAATAATTAATGATCCAATACCAAGACCAAAGACACTTGTAAGAGTAATAGCCCAAAGCAATCGATTTACTATAAAAGATATCTGATTTTTTTTAGCGTTTTTATCACTTTTCTTATACCACGATTTTAAAGTAATATATGAAATAATAACAAAACAAAATAAAATAATTATAAATGATTTCCACTCTTCACCAATTGCTAAAATTATAAGTCCCAAAATTAAACATATTATAAAAGATATTTGTAAAAAAAATTTGAAATCTTTTGTTAATAAGGAAAATTTTTGGTCTGAAATTTTATCAAATAGTTTATATTCTTCATCCAATATATCATTTCTTTTTAAATCACTTATAATAAAATTGATAATATCCCATACAAGTAAAAAGTATACGGATACTATAAACAGTCCAGCTCCTCTTATCAAAATGCTCAAAAAACCTAATTCAATTGGCCAATTATTTATTGAATTATAAGCAATTTTCAGCATAAATTTAAAAAGTGCTATCACAGATGCTAAAACAGATAATAAAATAGTAGTCCTACTATTTCTTCTCATCACTATTTTCGATTCAATACCATTTAATTTTCTCATATTCGTCCTCCTTTAAAAATAATTTGAAATAGTCTATCAGTTTTCATAAAAATGATAGTTTTTTTACAATATTAATTTTATCACTATAAATTGAATATTATATAAGTAATGTATTATAAACTGCACCTACATTTTTTATATATAAATAAAGGTTTTTTATTGATTAATTATACTTTTTACACTAAAATATAACTACATTTTATAGTTAGGAGAAAAATTATGGAAAATAACATTGTATCTGTTTATATAAAGAAAGAAACATATGACTTATTACAGAAAGAAATAAGAATTTTTCACTTGAAAAATAACTATTCTAGTTTAATAAAAACAATAGTTACAAATTTTTATCCATCTTATGAAGAAGAAAATTCCAATTTAAAGAATGAAATAACAAAAAATGTACCTCAATTAAATCCCAATGATTTAGATACTATTCTTTATACTTTTCAGAAATTTAATACAAATACAGCTACCCATACTACGTTAAATAAAAATAGTAAAAAAGAAAATAAAAAAATATCCATTAGGATAAATAAAAATGATTTTGAATTTGACTCAATCCTTTTTAATTCCAAAATGGACATAAGTACATTTATTAACATGCTAATTGTTAGCTATTTGAGTAAACCTCAACAAATAAGAGAAAAAATTCTTTTTAAAAATACAATCAAATCTATAGAAAAAATAATTTCAAATAATAAAAGTGTTGAAATCAAATATAAGACATCAGCATCTAATGAAACTAAAAGAGCTATAATTACACCTTACAAGGTATGTATATCCACTGAAGAATTATTTAACTACCTTCTTTATCAAGAAAATAAAGAACATAAATTACTTGCAAGATCAATTCATTTATACAATATAATTGATACGAGCGCTCCAATTCAGCAAATAGAAATAAGTAAAGAAGTACTAAATAATTTTAATAAAATGAAATTAAATGGTATTCAGTTTTCAATAAATGAAAATATAATATATAAAGTATTTCTAACAGAAGAAGGGAAAAATATATTTAATTATAGTTATTTAGAAAGACCATATAAACTACCTGAATCAAATGAAAAAGAAGGTATTTATTATTTCAACTGTTCAGAGCTTCAACTATTTAGATACTTTGCTCCTTTTTTCGATAACGCAATTATATTAGAACCTTTTAGTACTAGAAAAAAATTCACAGATGTACTTTTTGAAACAACAAAAAATTATAATGAACAAGAAAATTAATTGCATATATAAAACAAAATCGTTGATTATCTTTCAATAGTTGACGATTTATTTTATATATCTTTTAAAAGCTTGAATAAATGTGATTGCTATATCTATCAATTGATTCATGAGTTCATCATAATTGGAATGATCATTAAAATCAGGCATACGATATATGATTCTTAATGCCGTTTTATCATCTAATCGTTTCCAATCTAATTAAAGATGAAGTTTTAGTTTTCCTTCTACTTCATTTTTTAAAGAAAACAGTTCATCAAATAAGCCCTTATCATTAGGAATATATAATTCAAAACTTGTATATTTATCTTTATTAATTATTCCTAATGACACTTGTGCTTTACTCGTACCAAGAGCAATATTATACCAATGTGCCATTGTAGGTTTTCTTATATTAAATGGTTTTCCTCTATCCATAAGTATTTCATTAAATCTTGTCCAAAAATTTAATCTTTCTGCTTGTGACTTATTGATTTCTCCTGTTCCAGAAGAACCCTTTGCATTCTTTATAAAATCATTTGGTTTTTCTATTACCTCAAATTTAGGTACTGGTAATGAATTACCTATTTTATAAGCATGTATCTCTATTAAAAAGAAATTAATTGTTGAAGGCGTATTATTGTTCAACCATTCAATAGCACTTTTATGTTCATCACGTGCATTTCTTACAATCCAAACAATAATGCTAGCATTTAACCCTGAAGCATATGTAATAAGTTTCCCTAAATGTTCATGATTAGACTGTTCAAGTTGATTTTCAATAATGATCTTATCTCCAGTTACTTCATCAATACCCATCAAATCACATCTAAAAGAACCTACATAAACTTCTTTTTCAACTTCACCTAAAGTAATACCTAATGTATTATTCAATTGTTCTAAGTTTTCTTTTTTTGCTAACCAATTTGAAAAATCATATTGTTCATGATCCCATAATGTATGTATATCTACTTCTTGTAAAAAGCCCATTTGTGCTGTAGCCATGTTGTTTCCTGGTCCTCGTATAATTTATATTTTATTACTTAAACTTATTACTATCCCATATTATTTTGATTGTCACCTTCATCAATGCCGGCAAATTCATTTAAATTACTAACTAACCAATCCAATTGATATTTTTTTATTTTAGAACCACTTGGCTCTTTGAGGTATTTTCTTATCTCTTCAACAAGACTTCTTACTATTTCTTGGTCATGATCAAACCCAAAATTTCTACTTATTTTTTTAATAAATCCTCTAAAATCATCAATAGTTTTATTATTACTATTATTTATTTTTTCTAAAAGAGAAGTAGAGTTAACATATTTAAAAAATGCTCTTCGATGCATATATATTTTTTCTTTAGAATAATATATGCTCTCTAATTTACTTACCCAATCCTCATCATCACTTAAATCAATTTCTTTTCCTATCTGTACATCCTCCTGAACTGTTATTAATTCTTTTACTATTTTTTTATAATTTGAGGTATAGTTCTTTGGCACAAAATCATTAAATGAATCTAATTCAATAGTATGATATTCATATTTGTTTAAACAAATATTTCTTTTCATTATATCAAACATATTATTTTCCTCATATAAGTCTATACTAACTAATCTGTAATAAAAAGAAATTATTTGTGGATATAATATATAATCAATTTCATTTGATTCCAATTCATCAATTATCATATTAAAATGCTTAATAATTTCTTCATCTTCCATTAAAAAATAATTATTTCTCAAAAATGATAAATTCTCAGTCTTTTCACTTTCTATTGATTTTATTATATACCTTTCAACTTCACCTTTTATTAATGATACATTATATAAACCATTTCGATTTACATCATTAACAAACTTAAACTTATGCATATCCTCATTTTTCATAGAAAATAATAAATTCTTATAAGAATCTTCAATATTATCCTTTTCTTCTTTTTTTGAAGCGATATTTTCTTTTTTGTTGAAATAACAATCACTTAATAATTCGTATAAAAATCTTCCCCAATTACTGCTATTTTTAAAGTAATCAAATTGAATCTTTTTTATCATCTCTTTTAACTCTTTATAAGTTTCCAAAGATTGAAATAGTACTCTATAATTAATACTTTCTTCATTGTTCAACAGATCAATTATTTTGCCTTCATAGTCTTTTAATTCTTTATCTTTTAACTCACCATTAATTACTGATTGTACATCTTGTTTAAATAAATATGTATGCCCTATTACTTTTTCCTTTATTTCATGGTATTTATCTTGATCTTTTATTTTTTCTTCGTTACCAATTAAAATAAATTTACATCCTTCTTGTTCAGCAATATCACTTATACACCCTAATAATTCTTCTATAGGAATAGTACTTCTTTCTAAATCATCTAAAATAAAAATAATCTCTTCGCCTTTAAAACTCATAACTAATTTTTTTGAAATTTTCACCATAGAACCTGTTATTTTTAAAGCGGCATTAATTTTCTTTTGATTTTCTTCAGAAAGTAAATCAGAAAATGCTGAGATAACATTTAAAGAATCATAAGCTATGTTATTTTTGTTTTTTGGTTTGTTAGATAATTTTAATTTAGCTAAATTAAATCGTGAACATAACAAATCAACACTATTAATTCCATTTAATGAAATATATATCATATACTTATTAGCATTTTGCAATTCTTTTTTTACTTCAGTATATAAAACATTTTTTACAAAATATGTTTTTCCAGCACCCCATGGCGCATTTATTAAAACAGCTGAATAATAGCATTTAGGTGTTTTTATGTAATGTTTAATTGCATCTATTAAATCATTTTGATTCATTATTCTTTCCTTCCTTTAAATTCATTAATAATATCTTGATTAAATTTTGAAAAACTTCTTTTTAAATGATCATCCCGATAGCCATAGAGATATTGATTTAGTTTTTCTTCGGGATTTTCATTAAACATTTTACTTATTTTTTCATTGTAAATAGGATCATACGCCATTGACTTCAAAATAATTTCTTGTGCATAATTTTTTGATTGTTCATATCTCTTCTCTAAATGAAACAGATCAATTTCATTAAAATCTTCATCGGACAATTTATTTTTATCAATTTCTATTTTGAAATGATCTGATTTTCCAAATAAATAATCTAATTTACATTCATCATCAAATGTTGTCTTAAAAGTAATATTGCTCTTATATGATATATCGTAAGGGTTAATAATTTTCTCATTTTTTTCTTTTTTTAATCCATTACATACTCTACAAGCAGGAATAAGATTATAAAGACATATCATTAATTCAGGATATTTACTTTTACTATAGTAATGATCTAATTCACCAGTAAATTTTCGCTTACCATCCTTTTGATAAGTAATCATACCAATTTGATTGCAGTAAGGACATGATAGAATTTTTAATTCCTCTACAATTTTTGCTGCTTGTGAAGATCTAAAATTTTCATATCTTTTTGTTAAGTAACCTATTGTTTCTTCTTTAAGAAATATCGTATTATTTACGTCACATTTTTCTTTTACAATCTTTAAACTTTCAGTATCCATTAGTAGAAAATATAACAAATCTTTTTCATTGTATTCATTTTCTCCAAAAATTATATTTTTTAATTTTTCATCTTTATCAACTACTTCTTTAAAAGAATCAAGATGTTTGTTGAACCAACGACGATAAATTTTCTCTATTTTTTCTTTTTGATCTTTATCTATTACTATCCTTATCATTTTCCTCTAATATCCTCATTACTTGTTTTAACTTTTCATCATTATCCAAATTTCTAATTTTCTTAATTAAAGCATCTTTGTCATCCATATTAATATCATGCTTAAAACAATAATCGTCATATAATTCTAATAATTTTCTTTTTACTCTCTCTTCGTTAATCAAATCAATTATATTCTTTATATTATGAAGTTTTTCCTTTTCAATTAATTTTGGACTTCTTAAGTCTTTGATAATATCTTCTATTTTTCTATATGAATATTCTCCAAAGGTATTATCCATCATAAAAGAATTCATTAATAAATAATATATATTTGTTGCAAATGTATTTTTTACTTTTTTAACTTTAGTTTGTAAATTACCTTGTCTATCTAACAAATAAACATTATCTGGTAAAATATCCGTTACAATGAACGGTGAATGACTGGACATAACTATTTGAATCGTTCCTTTATGTTTGTAATTATTCAATGATTCTAATAATTTGAATAAGAAATTTCTTGCTAGTTCTGGATGAAGTGCTTGATCCGGTTCATCTAAAATCAATATTAAATTATCATCTTTCGATATTTGATTATAAGCATCACATGACTTAGCAATAATATCTAAAAAAGCTTCATACCCTTCAGACATTTTTGGAAAAGATAAATCCATTATTCTTTCAATGCAATTATACTTCCTTTCTCTATTATTATAATCATAGTATTGATCATAACATCCTAACAATTTTAAAATATTTTCATCAACATCGCTATTTAAATCAACAATAATTTTTTCTTCTTTAAAATATTTACTTGGTATAGATTCTAAAATATCAATAAGTTCAATAGATAATTTTCTATCATAGAACTCAACATATTCTTTTCTAGTAATTTCCTCTATACGTTCCATTATATAATCTAATATTTTTTTCAAAGAGTTTATTTGCCTTGCATGAGTTTTCTTAATTCTAGACATCAATTTATTAAATTCCTCATCAAATACTATTGAATACTCCTTTACTTGTTCTACTGTATCCTCTTGTTTATTAACATAATTCGACAAACTATTATTGTAACTATCAATCCATCCATAAAACTGTTCAATAAAATAAAATATAATCATTTTCTTACAAAAATTAAATATAAATTTTTTCTTGTCACCTTTTAGACTCTCGGGCATTTTTAAAACTTCTTCTAATTCTTTTTTATATTTTCTTACTAAATTACTATCAATCTCTGCTCGAGCATTACATCTTATTGTCAATTTTGATTCTAAAAATGCATCTTTTGTATTTTTTATCATTTCAACTAGATACTTATATAAATACTCATAGTGATTTAAATTGAAAGTATAATTTCTAGAAAACATATACGTATCTTCATTTATAAGGTCTGTTCTTAATCGAATATCACGATAACCTGGCGTTATATATTCATAAATATTATTTCCTTTAATTCCATGACGAGGTAACTGTTGTTGAAGAACATTATCACGATATTCAAATTTATTTCTTTTTAAATAGAATATTGTACCCATTACCTTTTTATATGTAACACCATCCGGACCTTCTGTACCAAAATCAAAATTTATAATTTTATTGGGACCCCTCAAAAATTCATCACCTATAAATTCAAATGCAAAATAATTATCTACTAAATGATACATAATGAAATAAGAATATTCATTTGATCTTTTGTCTCCCATATTTCTGCTATAAGTATCATCCATCCTGTCATTTCTTGATAATCCTAAAATATCTAATAATGTTGTTTTACCAGAACCATTTTTTCCAAATAACATTGTGACATTAGTAACGTTATTTCCATAATAATCACCAAACATATTCTTTGTCTTTTCAAGAAACAATTCATTATTTTTTAAAGTAACATGATAATTTGGTGAAAAATTAAATTCCTGTTCACTAAATAGTTCATTATACTTGCGAACATACAAATAAATAAGTTCCATCCTATGTATTCCTCTCTATTTCTTATATAACTTCATATAAATCTCCATTAGAAATGATTTCAGCATTTACTCCTAATCTTTTCAATGTACGTTCCATCACTTCATTTGGTTTATCTCCATAATAAAAACAAAAAAATTTAGCATCTTTGTTAATACAATTAAGTACTTCAAAATCAGCATCTCCAAGTGAATGTCCTAGAACATAAACTTCATCATATTTTTCTTTTTTTAACCTCTCTTTTACTCTTTTTCTTAGTGGCAAAGTTTCTTTATTCCTTTTATCCAATAAATCAAATATGTCATTCTCTTTTAAAGTATTTGACTCTTTTATATTATTAAAAGTATCTATGTAGCCTTGATTTAAATAATCATTACCTTCTCCATCATCCATATAATATTTTTGTTTTTCTTGAAAATCATATTTATTCTTACAAGGAATATCAGTTGGGTATGTATCATCTATTACCGATTTTTTATATACTTGAAGTGATTCTGTACCTATAAATATATCTTTATTTTCTAAGACACCATGTATATGAATTACATTATCAAAATGATATAACTCCTCTACTAATTTTGTGTAATTAAAGCTTATAACTAGATTCGTATTTTGTAAGATTTCACCAACTCTTTTTGCAGGTTTCAATTTTCTTAATCGAGAGGGTGCACATTCTTTGTTCATATATACTAAAAATTCTTGTTCAAAGTCATTTAATAAATCAACATCATCAAGTATTTCATTAAATTCATCATCAAAATTATCAGACTTATCTTTGGGAAAATAGTTAGTATCTCCATATTCATCAAATCCAAATTCGTCTATTTTATTTTCTAATTCTTCACTTAAAAAGAAAGGAACTCTGTCCTCCATAGTTTCAATTAATAAATATTTGAAATTATCCTCCACATTATTCCAGTCTGGTTCTTCATCATGTCCCTTTAATTTTTCATATCTTTTTGGATATATTTCATTTGATGCAATAAAATCACTAAATCTTGTTTTAAGTCCATGCCCTAAGTCAAAACCATTTCCTATAATAACAAGTCTTTTCATAACAATTATTCCTTTCTATAATCACACTTTTATAAACTTTTTTATTATCAAAAAGATGTACTTTATTAGCATTTTTAATTAAGTACATCTATTCTCTATTTTAATATATTAGAAATATTTTATCTTACAGAGATAACATCTTCCATATTAAAATCATTACTTATTCTAAATTTCATTGACTGAAATAAGTATCATTTTATCACCATTTTTTCGAAATTTATATCGATCATCTAAAAATCCCATAACTATTCCATTTGGGCATTTATATTTATTTTTTAGTTCATAAAATTTATTTACTATAGCTTCTTTATCACCATAAGGCATAGCAGTACATATTACTTTACCATTTTCTAATTTCCATAATGCTCCATGATCTAAAAAATCCGCATAAAATTGATTTAATTTACGTGATGAATCATTATTGCGAACTCTGGCTGTTGCACCATTTTCAAGTAATCTCAGAAAATAATCTGAACTAATTGTTGTAGGTTGTCCCCACGAAACACCAACAATTTTAAAATCATCAACGAAATTAATAAATTTCTTTCTATCATCAACATAATATGTTGAATCACCTAGTTGATTTTTATTTATTTTTTCAAATTTCATATCATTCCCTCCTATTTCTTTTTTTTAATTGTTTTGTTTTATATACTGATCCATTCCCTTCATATCTACGAGATTTAATATAGATTTGTTCATATTCACATTTAAAGAATTGCTTAGAAAACATTTGTACAGCTAAATATTCTCCTCTTCCTAAGCAAGTTGCTAATGTCTCCTCATCTACAAAGTCTCCATGAGCTATTTTGTTTCTTGTTTTTATAATCTTAGAAACATCGTCCATAGCTATAGATATGTTATTTTTCTTAACAAAAAAAGATATTTTACCAAAAACGCTTCCATATGCCTCATTAACAATTTGTTGATATATTGAATCCGTTTTATTTCTAAGTAAATTTTCGGTAAGCATTATATCTAATTCATTTTCTATATAAGTCGATACTATTTTTCTTAATTTTTCTTTTTTATTATGAATTTCTTTTTTTCTGTAATATCTTTCAGTATATAGTTTATAATAATTTTTTGATATACGTTCAATGACCTTAAAAAAATAAAAAAATGCATCTTCCATTCTCAGTTTAAATAAATTTTCGATAGCTACATTCATTAAATCTAAGACTTCATAAAAAAATTTTTCTATCTTATCAAATTTGTTTATTTTATTTTCTATATATACTAATATCTCACTATTTTTTTTGATAACAGTTTATTTGTTCCTATAGTATCACTTACTTCTAATATTCTAATATCGTCATTATGCATTGGTAGCATAAATAAACATGATAACAATTTAGAAACCTTGTCAAATATATCGATTGCTTCTTCTTTGGTTATATCTTTATCATTTATCCAATATATCATTCTATAATCTTTATCATTTACATTAGGTAGACTAAATTTTATTGTACAGTTTAATAAAGTACATATTGTTCCATTGCTAACTAATGGAACGGGATCATATACTTCATTATAATCATCAAAATCGTGATATTTGGCATAACCCATATATAAATTCCTCCGTTTTAACTTTTTTAAAGAATCCATATAAAATAATATGTCAATCCGTTATCCAATTCTCTGGAATAAGCTTTTCACCATCACTTTTCCAATCTATTATTTTTATATTATTTGTATAAAAATTATTAAGTTTATCTTTCCAGTAATTTTCACCCGCATGTTCTAAAACAATTATTTGTAAGCCTGGACAGCTACTTTTCACATCTAAACGGTAAATATTTTCATTTTTAAGCCCAAAATTCGTTACTTATTATTTAAATCGCTTTCATTATATCATAAAAAAGAAGAGTAACACGCAAGTGCTACTCCTCATAACAGATTATTTCTTTTCGACAATATTATCAAGATCCTTAAAGATAGAGTGTGTTGGTACAACACCTCTTACTCTTGATAATGGATAAATATTACTATGTCTTCCTATAACAGTTCCTGGATTTAATACACTGTTACATCCTACTTCAACATAGTCTCCTAACATCGCTCCCATTTTCTTTAAGCCTGTTTCAATATTTTCATGATTAAAACGATCTTTTACAACAACTAAAGTTTTATCACTTTTAACATTACTTGTAATAGATCCTGCTCCCATATGAGATTTATATCCTAAGATAGAATCTCCTACATAATTATAATGTGGAACTTGAACACTATCAAAGATAATGACATTCTTTAATTCTACTGAATTACCAATTACACAATCTTCTCCAACTAAAGCACTTCCTCTTATAAAAGCACAATGTCTTACTTCTGTTCTTGCTCCTATAATACATGGTGCACCTAGATAAGCACTATCAAAAACTTTAGCATCTTTATGAACCCATACATGTTCACTTATTTCATTATAATCATCACCGAGTGATGATCCTAATTCAATAATAAAGTCTTTTATTCCTTTTAATGCTTCCCAAGGATATTCATATTGACTTAAATATGAATTTGCTTGGCTATGTGTTAAATCATATAAATCTGTTATTTTGTACATAAAAACAATCCTGTTATGAAGTGACCGTTGTCAAGACGTAAATAAACATTTCATAATATTTCTATTAAATTTTTCATCAAAGGCATAGAAAGACCCCAAAATTTATAGATTCTGCGACAGTTAACCATCCTGTTATTCGTGGATTGGGTACCAAAAGGTTAATGGTTCGTCGACAACTCTATAATCTCCAAACGTGGATCAATGCTTTTATCTTTTTAATAAACTCGCGACTTTTTATTAAAAATTACATTGCCATAAGAGGGACGACCTAGATAGTTGAACCTGTTCTATCTTTTGAAGCCTATCTATGCCTTCGATGTTTGCTTATTTTTATCTTTTCAACAGTCCTCCATTTCCTTTCTACAAATTTTTAAATCTATTTATAAAAACTAATCAATACGACCAGTTTCCATTCCCCATACAAAACAAGCTAGCTCTCTTGCAATCGCTGTTATGACAATATTTCTATTGACTCCTCTATATATCATTTGATGATATTTCTTTTGTAATCTCAATACTGCTTTATCTGCATAATCTATTACTTTTACATCTTGTCCCATTTGTTTTGATTTTAATTTCTTTCCTTTTTTACCAGCTGCTCCTCTTACCAATACTTGTGCTGCTTCTACCAATGTACTTCTTATCATACTGTTTCCCTGTTTTGTAATACTTAATCTTCTATTCTTTTCTCCGCTTGAATCTTCTCCTGGTGTTAACCCACAATAAGATGCATAGGCATTGGCATTTGGAAATCTATCAAAAGCTGATGTTTCTACTTGTAAAGTCATAGCTGCCGTAGTATCAATTCCTTTTATACAGCGTAGCTTGGAAATCTTTTCTTTGTATGTTTCTTTTTGAGACAATTCTTCTAATCGATTTTGGAATCTTTCAATCTTTTCAGTGAGTGATTCTAACTGTGACAAATATTCATCCAAGATTTCTCTATACATATCTTTAAGTTCTAGTTCCCTTAACCATTTGATATGTGATGGAATCCATCTTGATTTTTCTGGATACTGATGCCCAAATCTTAATATAAATGCATTGATGTGTTGCTTTACCTTCTTTGATTCAATTTTAAAATCATGAATCATTCTAATATATTCTTTGACTTCAACATCTTCAGCGGTTGGAACATGAACAGCTTTATATGTTCCGCTTCTTAAATTCTCTGCAATATTTTTGGCATCTCTTCGATCATTCTTTACAACTTTATTCTTTACTGAACGTTGCATAGTAGAAGGAGCAAGAATATCGCAATCAATTCCTTTTTCTTCAAGTTGCCAATATAAAGAATATCCTAAACAACCTGCTTCATAACCTGTTTTGATTTCAACTTCAGGATCATCAACCATTTTCTTTACATTCTCAATAAATTTCATAATCAATTTAGTATCAGCAGATATCTTTGTTTCAGCTAGTACTTCTCCTGTTTCTTTTAAAATAGCACATAAGCTATATGTCTTTTTATGGACATCCATTCCAATATCAACTATACTTTTCATAGTGACCTCCTATTGTCGTTATGGTAACAACTCAATTTTGATTTTTACAATTCTTATTATGAGTTTAAATCCACGTTTTGACAATCTAGGAGGTCACTTCATATTATCTTCATTTAATACCCTTTATTAAGTAAAAATATATGTATTTGATTATAAAATTAAGATACGTATTTCCAAAATAAATCTATTAAGAAACTTGTTATTAATGAAAGAACTACAAGAGTAATAAAAGCAATTAGTGCGTTCCTTGATCCGTAAACAATTTTAACAAATGGATAAAAATAATAGCAGTAAAATGAATGTGTTAGCCACATATTAGTACTGTTGTTACCTAAAAGTAATAATTCTTTTGCTAATAAAGAAAAATGATTAATCATTACAATTACAAAAAAACAAACTATAGGAACTATTAGAATATCTAAATCATTATTATTAATTGTAGCTACATAAAAATTTGATTAATTGAAAAAAGTACTTAATTAACCATCTAATACATGTGTATAGTATGGTTCAGATAAATTAAGTACGGTAATAATTGCCTTTTTAGGACATGAAAGTGGGGTTTGTCAAGAAAAGTGTGTAAGTAATTTAAACATTACTAAAAAATAGGTT
>OLNH01000393.1_pt1 | contig 39355 bp, 31 predicted proteins | sample 1643101 | NCBI WGS metagenome assembly OLNH01 (sample SAMEA3136758, study PRJEB25190) | human gut metagenome | biome: human gut; feature: human-associated habitat; material: faeces | place: Austria | collected 2013 | reverse complement strand
CCGCACGAGCCGGAGAGCACTTAATGTGCTCTCCGTGCGAGCAGGACTGTCCGAGTAAGCAAGTAAATATCAAATCCCCCGCATTTCATGTTTGAACGGAGAACGATATGAACTTTAAAGGCAAGGTATTTAAGTATGGTCGTGACGTTGATACTGATGTGATTATTCCTGCTCGTTATTTGAACTCGTCGGATCATGCGCACTTGGCGGCGCATGCTATGGAGGATATTGATCCCGCGTTTGCCTCTGCCGTGAGGCCCGGTGACATCATTGTGGCTGAGGAGAACTTTGGTTGCGGTTCTTCGCGTGAGCATGCCCCGGTTGCCATTAAGGCTGCAGGGGTGTCGTGTGTTATTGCCAAGAGCTTCGCACGCATCTTCTATCGCAATGCCATTAACGTGGGCCTGCCCATTATGGAGTGCCCCGAAGCTGTCGATGCGATTTGTGCCGGCGATACCGTGAAGGTCGATACCGATGCGGGTGTCATCACCAACGAGCGTACTGGCGAGACTTTTACAGCTGAGCCGTTCCCGCCATTTATTGCCGAGATTATCGAGGCCGGCGGTTTGGTTGCGCGCACGCGTGCCAAGATTGTCGCGGCAAAGGCTCAGGAGGCGTAAGCGATTATGACGGTCAAGCTGGATAATCCGTTTGCAAACGGGCCGAGTAGCGAGAGCTGGAGCTGCAACGTGAAGAAGACCTATAAGATCTGCTGTCTTCCTGGTGACGGCATTGGGCCCGAGGTTATTGCCGAGGGTAAGAAGGTGCTGGCTGCCGTGGGCAAGCGCGCTGGCGTAGAATTTGCCTTTGAGGATCACCTGATTGGTGGCGCGGCGATCGATGCGTGCGGCAATCCGCTGCCCGATGAAACTCTTGCGGCGGCAAAGGCGTCGGACGCCGTGCTGTTGGCATCCGTCGGTGGCCCAAAGTGGGATTCGACCGATCCGGCGGCCCCGCGCCCCGAGCAAGGCTTGCTGCGTATCCGCAAAGAACTCGGCCTCTATACCAACCTTCGCCCCGTAAAAATCTACGACGCACTTGCCAGCGCATCGACGCTTCGTCCCGAAGTCATCAAGGGCGTTGACATGGTACTCGTCCGCGAACTTACCGGTGGCATTTACTTTGGCAAGCACGAGCGCTTTTATGACGAGGGCGGTGCGGGCACCGACGGTGTGGCTGGCCAGCGCGCGGTTGACGTAATGGAGTACCGCGAGTACGAAGTTGAGCGCATCGCCCGCCAGGCGTTCGAGGCAGCTCGCATGCGCCACGGCAAGGTGACAAGCGTGGATAAGCGCAATGTATTGGAGACGAGCCGCATGTGGCGTGAGGTCGTGCATCGCGTGCATGACGAGGAGTATCCAGATGTAGAGCTTGAGGACCTGCTCGTCGACAACGCCGCCATGCAGCTCATTAACCGACCGGCCGATTTTGACGTCGTAGTTACGGAGAACATGTTCGGCGACATTCTCTCCGACGAGGCGGCGCAGATTACCGGATCGCTCGGCATGCTTGCCTCGGCTTCGCTGGGCGATGGCGTGTCGCTGTTTGAGCCGAGCGCCGGCAGCGCGCCCGACATCGCGGGGCTCGGTATCGCTAACCCGCTCGCGCAGATCCTGTCGGCGGCAATGCTGCTCACGTACGCGCTCGACATGGGTGAGCAGGCTGCTTGGATCGAAAATGCCGTGGCACGTGTGCTTGATGAAGGCTGGCGCACCCGCGACATCGCCGACGCCAGCACCCCTGCCGATAAGATCCTCGGCACGACCCAGATGGGCGATAAGGTCATTGCCGCGCTGTAGCGTCGAGATGTCCGGAACCACCACAAAGGTGCTTGTCCCCTTTGTGGTGGTTACCAGGGGGTTCTGGCGGTTGAGGACTCTATTGCCTCGTGGCGCTTGAGCTCGCGGCGCATGGTTTGCGAATTGAGCCAGGCTGCCTGCCATCCACGGATGGGGTAGCGCGCCTCGTCAAGCTCAAACTGCGTATAGCCGCAGGCGTTGATAATCGTCGTCCCGCATGCGTGCTGGCGTTCGCGTTGAAAGTCGCGAACATAGCATTGGTGCACATGCCCGTGCACCATGTAGTCGGGATTCCATGTCTCGAGCGCTGCGTTAAAGCATTCGAATCCCCGATGCGGCAGATCGTCCAAATCGCCCATGCCGGCGGCGGGCGCATGGGTGAGCAAGATGTCGCAGCCGCCGACCATCCTCACTTTGCGGGACAGCTTACGCATGCGCTTGGCCATCTCGCGCTCGGTGTACATGTTAGCGCCATCTCGATAGCGCATGGAGCCGCCAAGCCCCGCAATGCGGACGCCGCGATACACGTACACGGTGTCTTCGACACAGATGCAGCCGCCCGGTGCATGACGCGCGTAGCGGTCATCGTGATTGCCACGCACGTAGATGAGCGGTCTGTTGATGACCGTAACCAAAAACTCAAGATAGTCCGGGTCCAGATCGCCAGCGGACAAAATTAGGTCGACACCCTCAAAGCGTTCCTTGCGAAAGCACTCCCACAGGCATCGCTCTTCGGTATCGGCTATGGCAAGGATTTTCATAGAGCACGGACCTTCGGCTCATCGTCAGGCTGCGGAATGGTGCCCACCACGTTGTCCGCCAGCCAATTCATCTCGACGATTTGCGTGCTCGGCAGTGGGGGAAAGCCCTCAATCTGCACCACGCCGTCTTGGCTATGGAGCTCGCCGCCAAATGGATTGATGGAGCCCTCGACGATGCCATTGCGGAGGAGCTGAACAAGCTTGCGCGTCTGATAGGGCAGGCCCGGAGCGTAGCGAATGTCGATAACGCCCGAGCTCATGCCATACCAGTAGTTGACGGCGCGGACCCGGCTGTCGTCACTGGTCTCGTCCCAGGTGCCATGCAGCAGACTTCGCACGATAAGCTCGTAGTATCGGCCCCAGTTCCATACCGGCATGGCAATGCCGGCAACCTTGCCATCGACCAGGCGGTGGAGTCCGTAGGCCGTGGGGTCTTCGAGCGACTTTGACATGTCGGCGCCGGTCATGACGCTCACGCCTTCGCGGCACATGGCCTCGGCAAGGCCTCCGGCGGGCACATCGCCCCAGGTTAGGATAATTTGCGCACGGGGGTCGAGCAGCGAGGCGCCAATCGCAAAGGCGTTGATCTCGCTGAGTGCGCCCGAGGCGAAGACCGACGCGTGGTAACCGATGCGGTGGTTGTCCGCCATGCTGGCGGCAAGGGCGCCCAGGAGAAACTTGGCTTCATACATCTTGCCAAAGTACGAACGGACGCTTTGGTGGGGAAGGCCGATGGAGCAGTTAAGGAACCGAACCCGGGGATATTCAACGGCAGCCCTGAGCGTGTATTCCATCAGGCGGTGCGAGGTCGAGAAGATGACGTTTGCTCCATGTTTGACAGCCGTTTCCACGGCGGCGTAGAACACGTCCGGATCGTGACAGTCCTCAAACGCCTCGGTGCGCACGATACCTCCAAAGTGCTCATCGAGATACTGACGCCCTTGGTCGTGCAGCCTGTCCCAGCTCGACGTCGCACAGGTGAATTCATGGATAAAGGCGATGCGCAGGGGGTTGGCCGCCGAATAGACGGTCTTGCCCATAAAGAAGTTGAGCATACCGGAGGTGGACTTGGCGGGCGACTCCTCCTCATCGACGTTCGGCGCTTCGACAAGATCGACCTTGTCCTCGTCACTTTTCCCGGCGATGACCAGTTCGCGCCAGATCTTGCACAGGCGGTTTACGACGATATCCGTCGGCGTATCCAGCAGGCGGTCCTGGTTGTACACATTGAGGTACACGAGCATGGCGTCGGCGGGCGTAATGTCCAGGTGGTCGCCGCCCGCGCGAAGGTAGGCGCGCTTAAAGAGCAGGAAGGTGTGGCGCAGGTAGTCGACCTTTTTCTGGGGCCATTTTTCGATAAGGTTCTGACCGAGCATCTTGGCGAGCGTTTCGTAGCTTCCTTCGCGCGAGAACTCGATCTCGTATAGGGGGCAGACGCGCCAAAACGCGCAGAACTCTCCGTACAGGCGGCTTTCGACGGAATCCCATTTGCCGGGATAGAGACGGGTGACCCTAGCCGAAACCGTTGGAGCGTCCAGGAATTTGAGGACACTGACGCGTTTGTTGCCTTCCTGGACATAGAACCTATGCATGAACTCGGTGACGATGATGGGGTCGCGATAGCCCTCGGTTACCTGAATGTCGTAGAGGTTGGACCACTTGCGGGCGAACTCGGTGCTAAACGGCAGCAGGGGCATAAAGTTGCATGAAAAGGCGGACTGACGGCCCTTGGTAACCGTGCCGACAACCATTTCGAGCGGAATATCCCGCAGGCCGACATTCTCTCGCTGACCTAAGGGGAGCTGAGCAACCAAACTGTCGAGGTCCGTAAGGTATGGATGCTCGCATTGGCTAATGGCACGTCGACGTCCTTGCTCGCCGCGCTTGCGTGCTTGACGGTAGGCCTCTTCCATAGTTTGCTCCCTTAGTCGTTTAAACAACTGTATGAACTATGGTACCACGAATGAAAACCTCCCATTTCCCGATGTCCAAGAAATGGGAGGCAGCTCACCATCCCCTTTGTGGCGGTTTAGGCGATGATGGGGGCGATGGCGCGGATGCAGGCGTCGGCTGCCGTGAAGGTGGTGCTGTCGTCGCTGACGATAAAGATGATCTTGCCCTTGATGCCAAAGTCGCCGATTTCGCTAAAGAGCACGTAGGGCTCCTGGTCAAAGCCCGAGATGGGCGAGACGGCCGTTTTGGTTGCTCTCGTGAGCTCGTCTGCCAGCGCGTCAAGGGAAGCCCATTTAGACGTATCCTTTACGGCAACGGGCACGGCCACACGTCCAAAGGGCATCAGATGCACGAGCGTGTCCTTGGAGATGTTGGAGTTGGGCACAATGATGGTCTGCCCGTAGGCATCCTCGATGGTCGTGTGGCGCCAGGTGATGTCCTGGACCACGCCCGACACGCCGCCGACCTCGATATTGTCGCCGGGCTTGATGATGCCCATAAAGGTCACCTGCATGCCGCCGATAAGGTTCGACAGCGTGTCCTGAAAGCCGAGCGAGATGGCAATGCCGCCGACGCCAAGAGCGGCGACGAGCGCGTTTGCGTTAATGCCAAAGCAGTTGTCGAGGATAAAACTGCCGCCAATCATCCAGATGACGGCGCGCGCAATGTTGATGAAGATACTCGATGCCGGAAGCGGGTTATCGTCGCGGTTGAGCAGGTGACGCAGCGTTTTGGAAACGACTTTGGCGGCGACGGCGGTGCCTATCGCCAAGATACCGGCCCAGATGATGTTGTGGACCCACCGCTGCTCAAAGAAATGAAGAATCGGCTCAAACAATTCCATGTAGGGAAAACCTCCTCAAGATCGTTCAACCATGATACCCACCAAAAAGCCCGTCCGATCACATTGGACGGGCCGATAGCTTGAGATGGGGCGTCCGCGGTGGCGTAAGCTGGGGCGCCGGCGAGTACGCCGGCAAGGAGTGCGGCGGTCAAGCAAGACGAGGAAGAGGTCCACTCATGGCAGTTTCCTTAGTTCTTAACCAGTGGTCCCTGCTGACGCTGGATTATCGACATAATATGCGAAAACCGCCGCAAAGGTGTCTGTCCCTTTGCGGCGGTTTTGACGTCTGCGCAGATAAAACCTGCCAAAATAAACCTGTCCCTTTTTGGTAGGTTTAGCTCAGCAGCATGCGGTCGTTGGCGAGCTCGCCGCCCGAGACCTCCTCGAACTTCTGAAGCAAGTCGGCCACGGTGAGCGATTTCTTCTCATCGCCCGCCACGTCGTAGATTACGTGGCCCTCGTGCATCATGATCAGGCGATTGCCCAGACGGATAGCGTCGTTCATGTTATGCGTGACCATGAGCGTGGTCAGGTGGTTCTCGTCGACGATTTCCTCGGTCAGGTTGAGCACCTTAGAGGCCGTCTTGGGGTCGAGTGCCGCGGTATGCTCGTCGAGCAGCAGCAGGCGCGGCTTGGTGAGCGTGGCCATGAGCAGGGTGAGTGCCTGGCGCTGGCCGCCCGAGAGCAGGCCGACCTTGGCGTTGAGGCGCGTGTCCAGACCAAGGTCCAGGCGTTTGAGCAGCTTGACGTACTCGTCCTTCTCGGTCTTGGTGACGCCCCACGAAAGGCCGCGACGCTGGCCGCGACGCTTGGCGAGTGCCAGGTTCTCGGCAATTTGCATGTCGGCTGCGGTGCCGCGCATGGGGTCCTGGAACACGCGGCCCAGGTACTTGGCACGCTGCGACTCGCTCAGACGCGAGATGTCGGTGCCGTCGAGCTCGATAACGCCCGAATCGAGCGGATACACGCCGGCGATCATGTTGAGCAGCGTGGACTTGCCGGCGCCGTTGCCGCCAATCACGGTTACAAAGTCGCCATCGTTGAGGGTAAGGTCGACGCCGGTAAGAGCGCGCTTTTCGGTGACGGTGCCCTTGTTAAAGGTTTTCTTGACGTGCGAGAGCTTAAGCATCTGCCTCATCCCCCTTCGTGTAGGAGCTGCGGAGCTTATAGCGCTCCCAAACCACGGGCACGCATAGGGCCACGGCGACAATCACGGCGGAGAGCAGCTTCATGTCGTTGGCGTCCATGCCCAGCTGCAGCACGATGGCGCGGATGAGGAAGTACACCACGGAGCCAAAGACGGCGGAGGCAAGACGGACGCTAAACTGCGTGAGACCGCCGGGCAGCAGGCGGCCGAGCACCTCGCCGATAACAATGGCGGCGAGACCGATAACGATGGCGCCGGTGCCCATGCCAATGTCGGCGTACTTCTGGCTCTGGCAGATGAGCGCGCCCGAAAGGCCAATGAGGGCGTTGGAGAGCACGAGGGCGATCATCTTAGTGGTGTTGGTGTTGACGCCCAGGGCACGGATCATGTACTCGTTGTTGCCGGTGGCGCGCAGCGCCGAGCCGATCTCGGTGCCAAAGAACCAATACAGGATGGCAACGATAGCCACGGCGAGCAAGATGCCCAGGATGATGGCAACGGTGGACTGCGGCAGGCCCGTCATATTGCTGACGGCCGAGAACACGGTGCCCTTGGCAAGGATGGGCGTGTTGGATTTGCCCATGATGCGCAGGTTGATGGACCACAGGCTGATCTGGGTGAGGATTCCGGCGAGGATCGCGGGAATCTCAAAGACGGTGGTCAGAATGCCCGTGACCGCGCCCGCAATGGCGCCGGCGCACATGCCGGCCAAAACGGCGAGCAACGGGTCGGCATTGTTGTTGACGATGAGCACGGCGCAGACGCAGCCGCCGAGGGCAAAGCTGCCGTCGCAGGTCATATCGGGGATGTCGAGCAGGCGGAACGTGATAAACACGCCAAGCACCATAATGCCCCAGAGGACACCCTGCGAAACGGCGCCCTGCAATGCAATGAGCATGCTTCATACCTCCTAGGATAGGGTGGACACGTGATTTTCCATAATAGCGGTACCAATGCATAAAAGAGCAGCGGACGGACATTTTGTTTTACCAAAAACAAGCAGGGCGAACGCCGGTCTTTAGCGTTCGCCCCAATGACTCAGATATTGAATAACGCAGCTATGGCGCAAGCGCGTGCCTAGCTGCGTTACCGCGCATGGCGCTACTCGTCTAGAGCGGAAAGGTCGATGCCCAGGGCCTCGGCCATCTCGTCGTTCTTGACGACGACCAGATCCTTGCTTGGGAGGTGCTTGATCGGCATATCCTCGGGCTTGGCCTCGCCCTTCAGAATCTTAACGGCCATCTCGCCCGCGGCGTAGCCCAGGTCCTCATAGTTGATGGAAAGGGTGAACAGGCCGCCGGCCATGCACATGCCCTCCTCGCCGGTCACAAAGGGAAGCTTGTTCTCCTTGCAGATCTGACCGACCTGCGAAGCGCCCGCGGCGATGGTGTTGTCAGTGGGAGAGTAGAGCGCGTCGACCTTGCCTACGGCAGACTCGACGACGGACTGGATCTCGTTGGAGCTCGAGACGGTGAAATCGGTGTACTCCAGGCCCAGCTTGTCGAGTTCCTTCTTGGCGGCCTTGATCTGGACGTCGGAGTTGGACTCGGCGGTGCAGTAGAGCAGGCCGACCTTTTTAACGTCGGGCAGGACCTTCTGCATCATCTCGAGCTGCTCGGCGACCGGGGTGAGGTCGGAGGCACCGGTGACGTTGGTGCCGGGCTTGTCGTTGTCCTGGACCAGGCCGGAGGCGGCGTAGTCGGTGATGGCGCAGCCCACGATGGGGATATCGGCCGTGGCGCCGGCGGCAGCCTGTGCGGCAGGTGTGGCGATGGCGTAGATCAAGTTGACGTTGTCGCCCACAAACTTGTCGGCGATGGACTTACACGTGGACTGGTCGTTCTGGGCGTTCTTCTGGTCGATCTTGACCTTGAGTCCGCTCTTCTTGATGGCCTTGACAAAGCCGTCGTTGGCGGCGTCGAGCGCGGGGTGCTCAGTGAGCTGCAGAACGCCGATGGTGTAGTCGGAACCGGTGGCTGCAGAGCCGGAACCAGAGTTGCCGCCGCATCCGGCGAGCGGGGCCAGTGCGAGCAGGCCGGCGGAGACCAGAAGGCTCCTGCGGCTGATGGTGATGTCGTTCATGTCATTACCCCCAGTATAGAAATTGCTGGAAACACTGCATTCAAACAAAGTGCAAGTGGGTCTATAGTAGCGCCGATGCCCATTTTTTCAACAACCTGTCGGGTTTTTTAATACAGAACCGGATGGACGGCGGGGGATTCGGCGGGCAACGGCAAGACTTAGGCGGCGGGCGCGGGCCGCTCCCCCTCGTCCAGCGCGGCAAAGAGCTTCTTGCCGTCGAGCAGGCGCGTGCTAACGTTTCTCATGCGGCCGATCTCGACGGTGCGTAGGGTGTCGTCGGAGCCGTGCCCGTCGACGACCGTTCCCAGCAGATACGAGACGCCGTCTCGCTGTTTGATGGCAAAAGGCCGAACGGTCATCCTCGTCACTTCGATCTTGTCATGTGTCGTGACGCTTGAAATGTCAAAGCCCACCGTGGTTCCGTGGTCGATGGCCCGCTCGATGAGCTCGCAGGTATCGATGCGTTTGGCGGGCGGTCGCGTGGCCTTGGCGGGTTTGCCTTCTGCGCTTGGTGCCGGCTCGGACGTATCGAGATAGCTGCGAACGTCAGCGCTTGCCATGGCGACCAGATGGCGCGCTATGCTTTTCCTGGTCGCGATGGGTGTGGAGCGGTTGCGCATGACCATGCCATGGAGTCGAATGATTTCCTCGTCGGAGAGCGGTCGGGTGAGAAGTCGGTAACCCGCGCCGCGCTTGTACTCAATCTCGTATCCGGCATGTCGCAGGGCGGAAATCGCGGTATGGATACTGCGCCGCGCTGCCGAGATGGGCATGCGAGCGGGGTCGTCGGGATGGGCGAGACGCTCGATCAGCTCATCGGGAGGAAGCGCTTTGTCCTCACCGGTATGCTCGCTTAAGAGTTGCAGGATGCGCACAGCGCGATAGGCTGCCATGGAAGCAGCACCCCTGGTCGTGGCCTCGTAGTTCTCAACAGCGGGTTTGGCCATTGCGTTCACGTCCTTTCCGTTTTTGGGTGATGACGCTACGGAGCCTAGGACACGGGGTTTGCTTAGGGGCGCAGGGCACTCTGGGTGGTCGGTAGTCGTCGGCAAGCGGCGGATCGAGTTTTCAACAGACCTGATCAGCTGACCAAAAGCTTGACAAAAGCCTGACGGATGCTGTTGAAAAAAGCGCCCCTCGGCTTGCCGAGAGGCGCTGGTGCGACACGCTGTAACGCGCGGGACGGAGCTGTGGCGATTAGAAATCGGCGTTGCCCACGGTGCGGGGGTGCGGAAGGACGTCGCGGATGTTGCCCACACCCGTCAGGTACATGACCAAACGCTCGAAGCCCAGGCCATAGCCGGCGTGTTTGCAGGAGCCATAGCGGCGCAGGTCAAGGTAGTACTTGTACTGCTCGGGGGCCATGCCCAGGTCCTTGATGCGGGCCTCGAGCAGATCCAGGCGCTCCTCGCGCTGGGAGCCGCCGATAATCTCGCCGATACCGGGAACCAGGCAGTCGGCGGCGGCGACGGTCTTGCCGTCGTCGTTCATGCGCATGTAGAAGGCCTTGATCTCGGCCGGGTAGTCGGTCACGAAGGTCGGGCGCTTAAAGTGCTCCTCGGTCAGGAAGCGCTCGTGCTCGGTCTGCAGGTCAATGCCCCAGCTGACAGGATAGTCAAACTTGTGACCGGCGGCGACGGCCTGCTCCAGGATCTCGACGGCCTCGGTGTAGGTGACGCGGGCAAAGTCGGAGTTGGCCACGTGGTTCAGGCGCTCGATCAGGCCCTTGTCCACAAACTTATTGAGCATGTTGAGCTCGTCGGGGCAAGTGGCCATAACGTCCTTAAGAACGTACTTGAGCATGGCCTCGGCGTTATCCATGTAGTCGTTCAGGTCGGCAAAGGCCATCTCGGGCTCGATCATCCAAAACTCGGCGGCGTGGCGCGTGGTGTTGGAGTTTTCGGCGCGGAAGGTGGGGCCAAAGGTGTACACGTCGCCAAAGGCCATGGCAAAGTTCTCGGCATTGAGCTGGCCGGACACGGTAAGGCTTGCATGCTTGCCAAAGAAGTCCTGGCTCCAGTCGACCTCTCCGGACTCGGTGAGAGGCGGATTTTTGGGGTCGAGCGTGGTCACGCGGAACATCTCGCCGGCGCCCTCGCAGTCACTCGTGGTGATGATGGGAGTGTTGACGTAGACAAAGCCCTGCTCTTGGAAGAAGCGGTGGATGGCGGCAGCCGCGACAGAGCGGATGCGGAACACGGCACGGAACAGGTTGGTGCGCGGGCGCAGGTGCTGCTGGGTACGCAGGAACTCGACGGTTGCGCGCTTCTTCTGCAGCGGGTAGTCCGGGGCGCTCGTGCCCTCTACCTCGATGGAGGTGGCAGAAAGCTCGAAAGGCTGGGGCGCATCGGGGGTCAGCTTGACGGTGCCGGTGCAAATGAGTGCAGCCGAGACGTTTTGGTGGGCGATCTCGTCGTAGTTGCCGAGCGTCTCGCGGTTCATGACGACCTGCAGGTCGCGGAAGCAGCTGCCGTCGTTGAGCGTAACGAAGCCAAAGTTCTTCATGTCGCGGACGGACTTGACCCAGCCGGCGACGGTGACGGTCTGGCCGCCGAGCGACTCGGCATCGGCATAGAGCTGCGCGATTTTGGTGCGGTTCACATATCCTCCCATAACGGTTGAATGATAATTATCCATACAGTTCGATATTCTAGCAGCTCGGCTCATTTGGGCTATACAGATAAGGCATTGACGGGACGGTTTTCAAACGAAAAGCGCCCGCGGCCAGATGGCCGTGGGCGCTTGGCGTGTTGCCTATTGGCTGTACGGCGCAGGACTCGTTACTTGGTCTTAGCCACCAGCAGCGGGTCGCCCAGCTTGACGAGCGGGTTGCCGCCGATAAGCGTTCCAGACTCGCCGACATGGTCGATGCTCTTAAGACGATCGAGCTCGGAGATGATGACGGTCACGATGTCCTCGTGGCCAGCGGCCTTAATGGCATCGCGGTCGAAACTGATGAGCGGCTGGCCTGCCTTGACCACATCGCCCATCTCGACAAAGCGGGCAAAACCCTTGCCGTTCATTTGTACGGTGCCCAGGCCGACATGGATGAACACGCGAAGGCCGTCCTCGGTGATCATGCCAATAGAGTGGTTGGTGACGGTGGTGGCGCCGATGCGGCCGTTAGCGGGCGCATAGATGGTGCCGGTGATGGGCTCGATGCCGTAGCCCTGGCCGAGCATACCCGAGGCGATGGTCTCGTCGGGAATCTCGTTTAGATTGACGAGCACACCGTTAACGGGAGCGTAGATGACGCCTTCGCGGGTGGCGAAGCTTGCTGCGGGCGGTACGGACGCCTCGCCCGACGAGTTGAACGTGGACTTGAGCGAATCGAGCAGACCCATAGATGCCTCCAACGTATCAAGTGCGCATGTAGCGCACGCGTAGTTTTGCCGGAAACGTTTCGTGTGTGTTTACCGGCTCGGTCAGCGTCTCTATTTTACGCTGCTCAACGACGGCCCTAAGCTGGGATTATGTGATATATCAGTTGAAGGGAACTTATTGCGGATACGTTTCGATGCCGTGCGTCCGAGTGGGGTACGCTTGAAGGCGATACATAACGTGCGCACGAATCGCGCGAAGGGAGCATATATGATCGTCGAGAGCCATGCGCTGTGGGGCGAGGAGCCGACCGAGGAATATCCGGCGACGTTTACCTATATGGGGGCCGAACAGCTGCCCGGCAAGCCCAATGGTCGTCGCCCTGCAGTGATCATCTGCGGCGGAGGCGCGTTTACGCACATCGCCCCGCATGAGCAAGATCCGGTGGCGTTTGCCTTTTTGGATCACGGGTACCAGGCTTTTGTTCTCAACTATGTCACGAGTGGCACGGGTGACGTGAGCTTTCCGCACCCCCAGGCAGATCTTGCCAAGATGGTCGCCACGGTTCGTGCGAATGCCGACGAGTGGCATGTCGATCCCAAGCGCGTGTGCGTCGTGGGATTCTCGGCGGGTGGCATGATCTGCGCCTCGCTGGCAACGCAGTGGAAGACCGGCCCCTTCGCGGTACTTGCCGGGGCGCGTCCGGACGACATTCGTCCCGATGCCGTGGTGCTGGGCTATCCATTGCTCGACTTTGCCTATGTCCGCGACATGCAGACGCGCGATCCGCGCATCGACTTGCGCGTGCCCAAGACAGGTGGCAAGACGGGGCGCGATTTGCTCAACGACTACCTGTCGATGGTGACCGGCGGCGAGGCCACCGAAGAGCACCTGGCCGATATCTGCCCTACCACGCATGTTTCGCGCCAGATGCCGCCGACCTTTGTGTGGGGCGTGTCCGATGACAAAACGGCGCCGATCGCGCAGGTCTATCCGTTTGCTCAACGCATGGCCGAGGAGGGCGTCGCTTGCGAGATGCACGTCTTTGACCAAGGCGGTCACGGCCTTTCGCTCGGCAATGCCAATACCGCGGTCGACAACGAGGACAAGCAGGTGGCAGTCCGCCCTTGGATTCGCCTAGCCTTCCGCTTCCTGGAGCGCCATCTGTAAGAGTAAGAGGGCCAGCCCCATCCCGTCCCTCATAACTTGCGGTGAAATAGTTCCTGTTTTTGCTGGTTAAAGCCCCAAGCAGGAACTATTCCACCGCAACTTCGTTTTGATGCCCGGACCGGAAACCGCGTCCCAGTTTTGCCCCTCAAGGTGGGATACAGTTTCTCGCAGAGGGTCGATCGGGAAACCGCATCCCGGTCTGAGCGACGATTCCGGGATGCATTTTCCGCAAGATGCCTCAACCGGAAAACGCATCCCGTTTTGAAGCTTCAGAGTGGGACGCAGTTTCCCCGAGAGGCCCCATCGGGAAATCGGGGACCGGAATTCGCCTGAGTAGTGGGATGCAGTTTCCGCAGCAGGCTCGTCTGGAAAACCGGGGTCCGGAATCCCCATTGCAACAATCTGTTGATTGAACGTCGCTGCATGTTCGCGCTATCATGCATGGTTAAAATTGGTTAGCCATGGCAAACGGTTAGCAATGGTGAACATAAATGCAACGCCCTGTGGGCGTCGGGGGAGGAACACGGACGTGAAGCTCGATACACTCGAGATTGGAAAGGACGCCGTTGTCGCATCGGTGGCATCGGACGATCAGGCACTCCGACAGCATATTTTGGACATGGGCTTAACGCCGGGCACCGAAGTCACCATGATGAAGTACGCCCCTATGGGCGACCCGCTCGAGATTCGCCTGCGTGGCTACGAGTTGACGCTGCGCAAAGACGATGCTGCCCGCATTGAGCTCGTGGGTATTCACGACACCGATACGAGCCCGCGCGTTAATGCCGCAATCGGCACGACGGAGCACCCGGCGCTCGGTGAGGGGACGTATTCGCCCCGTGCGGCAAAAACGGCCGCGCCCGAGGGCGCGCCGCTGCACTTTGCCCTCGCCGGCAACCAAAATTGCGGCAAGACCACGCTGTTCAACCAGCTGACGGGTTCCAACCAACATGTTGGTAACTTTCCCGGCGTGACGATCGACCGCAAGGACGGTACTGTCCGTAACCACCCCGAGGCGAGCGTTACCGACCTGCCCGGTATTTATTCGTTGTCGCCGTACACGGGCGAGGAGATTGTCAGCCGTCAATTCATCCTTGACGAGCATCCCGACGCCATCATCGACATCATCGATGCCACCAATATCGAGCGCAACCTCTACCTGACGCTGCAGCTTATGGAGCTCGACTGCCCCATGGTCATCGCGCTCAACATGATGGACGAGGTGACGGCCAACGGCGGCGCCGTGGACGTCAACCTGCTCGAGAGCCTGTTGGGCGTGCCTGTTGTCCCCATTAGCGCTGCCCGCAACGAGGGTATCGGCGAGCTGGTGGATCACGCTCTGCATGTGGCGCGGTTCCGCGAGCGCCCGGGTCGCCTGGACTTCTGTGCGCCTGATGGCTCGGACGGCGGTGCGCTGCATCGCTGCATCCACGGCATTGCCAACCTGATCGAGGACCATGCCGTGACGGCCCGCATTCCGGTGCGTTTTGCGGCGACCAAGCTGGTTGAGGGCGACGAGCTGGTGACCGAGGCACTTCACCTGGATCGCAACGAACTTGACGCTATCGAGCACATCATTACCCAGATGGAGGGCGAGGCTGGCACCGACCGCCTGTCCGCGCTGGCCGATATGCGCTTTAGCTTTATCGGCGACGTGTGCGGGCGCTGCGTGGTGAAGCCGCACGAGAGCCGCGAGCACGTGCGCTCCGTTAAGATCGACCGCATCCTGACGGGTCGCTACACGGCCATCCCGGCGTTTCTGGTGATCATGGGCCTCGTCTTTTGGCTGACGTTTGGCGTGATCGGCGCGGCGTTGCAGGGACTTATGGAGGACGGCATCGCTGTCATCATCGCCTCGGCCGATGCGGGTCTCAAGGCGTTCGGAACCAACGACGTGGTGCGCTCGCTGGCTGTCGACGGCGTGCTTACGGGCGTGGGCAGCGTGCTGACCTTCCTGCCGATTATCGTCGTGCTCTTCTTGTTCCTCTCCATTCTGGAAGACTCCGGCTACATGGCGCGCGTGGCCTTTGTCATGGATAAGGTACTGCGTCGCTTTGGCCTGTCGGGCCGCAGCTTCGTGCCCATGCTCGTCGGTTTTGGCTGCACCGTGCCGGCTATCATGTCGACCCGTACACTCCCATCCGAGCATGATCGAAAGATGACGGTCATGCTCACGCCGTTCATGAGCTGCTCGGCCAAGCTGCCGGTTTACGGCTTGCTGTGCGGAGCATTCTTCCCGCAGGCGACGGTCCCCGCCATGGTCTCGCTCTATCTGATTGGCATTGCGGTCGGTTGCATCGCGGCATTGGTGCTCAACCGCACGGCATTTAAGGGTGACCCGGTGCCGTTTATCATGGAGCTACCCAATTACCGCCTGCCGAGCATCAAGACGACGGTGATGCTGGCGTGGGATAAGGCCAAGGACTTTATTACCAAGGCCTTTACCATCATCTTTGCCGCCACCGTGGTCATCTGGTTCCTCCAGACGTTTGACATCCGCTTTAATGTGGTCGCCGATCAGTCGCAGAGTCTACTTGCCGGTCTGGGTAGCATCATCGCGCCGGCGTTGGCGCCGCTTGGCTTTGGCGACTGGCGTGCATCCACGGCGCTCGTCACCGGACTTATCGCCAAGGAGAGCGTCATCTCGACCCTCACCGTGCTTTTGGATGCAACGTCACCCGCGGCGCTGTCGACCATGTTTTCGCCGTTTACCGCCTACGTGTTCTTGGTCTTTACGCTGCTGTACCCGCCCTGCGTGGCGGCAATCGGTGCCGTCAAGAGCGAGTTGGGCGCGCGCTATGCCGTTGCCGTGTTCGCGTTTCAGGTGACGGTCGCCTGGATTGTGGCGTTTGTCGTGCATTCGGCGGGCATATTGCTGGGGTTGGCTTAGGGGTGCGTTGATGCTCCGCGCTTTTGGGCGAGCAACAATTCAATAAATATGAGCCAAAATACCGGCAATTGTCGGCCCGCGGGGACTGTCCTACGCTGCAGATTGCCGTTCGCTGCCGATTTGCTGCCGTTTACGGATTCGTAAATACTTGCAATCGTCGGTCGATTTAACCGTATTGCGCGATGTCGATTCGCATTTTGTGTACTCCTTTCTACAATCACCTTGCTTCTATTGCCGAACATGTCTTCCGTTTCGCCTGTGTGGGGACGTGGGGCGCGATAGTCGTTTATAGAGGATCATTGAGGAGGGAATTGATGAAAGAAAAATTCCAATCGTTCGGAAAGGCAATGCTCGTTCCGATTACGCTCATTGCCATTTCCGGTCTCTTTTTGGGTATCGGTAGCGTTTTTACGACCGAACTGACCCTTGTATCCCTTGGCGTTAATTGGGATTGGTATGCCGCTTCGCCGCTCTTTACGTTCTTCTCGGTATTTAAGGGTCTCGGCGAGGTAATCATTGGAAACCTCGGTGTTTTGTTTGCCGTCGGCTGCGCCTTCTCCTTGTCTCGCAAAGAGAAGGGCTGGGCTGCCTTTTCTGCCCTTGTTTGTTATCTCACCATGCTCAAGACGGTTGAGATTCTGCTTGGAGCAGCTGGCTTGGCTGCCGACAATACAACGGTGGAAGCTCTTCAGGCCGTCGGCCTTACGTCCATTCAGGCGAGTGAGCAGTCCGCACTCTACACTACCTCGCTCGGCTTTTTTGGCTACAGCTCTGGTGTCTTTGGCGGCATTATCGTGGGCTGCCTGGTCGCCTGGATCACCGGCCGTTTTTACAAGACCAAGCTTCCAACGGCGCTAGCGTTTTTTGCGGGTAGTCGAACGGTCCCCATTGTATCGCTGATCGCCGGTGGCATCCTGGGCGGCATCATGTACTTCGTCTGGCCCGTCATCGGTGGATGCTTTTCGGGTATTGCGACGTTCGTGAAAGGCTCCGGTCTGTTCGGTACGTTTGTCTATCGCTGGGTACTTGAGAGCCTTGTGCCGTTTGGCTTGCATCCGCTGCTCGAGACGCCCATGTATTGGACTGAGCTTGGCGGCTCCATGGTCGTAGATGGAACGCGCGTGGTGGGCAATAGCGCCATTCAGCTTGCACAGCTCGCTTCTCCCAGCAGCGACAAGCTCTTGGTTAGGGCTTTCATGGCTGGCTATGGCATTAACGATTACGCATTGTTCCCGGGCATCGCTCTTGCTATGTGGTCTTGTGCCAAGCCCCAGAACCGCAAGAAGGTTGCCGGTCTTTTAATCCCCACAGTGATTTCGACTGTTTTCTTTGGTGTTACGGAGCCGATTCTCTTTACGTTCCTGTTTGCCGCTCCCTGGCTCTACTTTGGCGTTTATGCTCCGCTTTCTGGACTGGGTGAAGTTCTCTCGGAGGCAATGGGCGTTTCGGTGTACCAGGGAAATATCAAGGACCTGATCCCATTCTTATTCCGCCCCGAGAAGCTTAATCTGCTTCCGTACCTTATTCTGCTCCCCGCCTTTTTCCTGGCAGCTTTCTTCCTCTTCCGGTTCTTTATTACTAAGTTCGATATCAAGACGCCCGGTCGAGATGACGGTGACGATATCGAGTTGATCAACAGCAGAGCCGAGTTCGAGGCAAAGGCCGCTGAGGCAAAGGGCGAGTCTGGTAGCACTCCCAAAAAGGCAGTCCAGGGCCATGCGACCAAGGACAGCGCGCTTGCTGTTGGCATTGTCGAAGCGCTTGGTGGAGCCGACAACATTGATGATCTTGACAACTGCATCTCACGTCTTCGCGTGATTGTCAAGGATGGTTCTAAGGTTGCAGACGACGAGGTGTTCACCAAGAATCTTGAAGCTATGGGCGTTATCCGCCTGAGCGACAAGGCAATCCAGGTCATTTACGGTCCTCGTGTCGGCGAAGTCGCTTCTGAGGTGCACGACGTTCTCGGTGACGAGTAAAACGCGCAAGTGGTTTGCAATTGCATAGCGCAATTCTAGGGCTTGGCTTCCTATCGCATGATTTAGGGGGCCAAGCCTTCTTGTTTTAGATTGTCAAGGCAGATACTCAATAGTTCTTCGAATGCGAGAATACAACTTCCGGTAAAGCAGTTAGGCTTAACGTTCTTAAGATCCATTGGGTGATCGTCGTGTATCGTAAAGATCGCGTCTGCCGTCTTGGCGAGCTCACTGTCTTCGTTGCCGGTAAACGCGAGGGTCGTAATGCCCGCGTCGTGGCATGCCCTTGCGGTTTCCAGGATGGCTTCTGTCTGGCCCGATTTGGATATGAGCATCATGCAGCTGAGCGTATTTCGGTTGGATTCGACAAACTGATCGGTTTCTAGGAAGTCCTGTATGACGGCCAAAAAGCCAAGTCCAACGAGCTTGGTCGCCATGTACTGCGCAACGATGCGTGAGAAGCCCTCTCCGTTTACTCCGATCATTCTGTTGCGATGCAGGGCGGCGATGAATACGTCTACATCTCCGGTGTGGCATACGAAGTGGACGCTACTGTCTTTGAGTGATTGATTCATTTCGCGGGAGACATGCTGAAGGTGCTTGAGATCGTACATCATTTCGCGGTAGCCACGGTAGCCGAGCTTTTTCGAAAGCCTGATGACTGTCGTCATGCTGGTAAAGCATGCCATAGCGACGGGTTTTATACCAATATCATCGAGGGTGTCGATATTGTTGAGCAGGTATTCGAGTACGCTTTGCTCGGTTTCGGATAGCTTTGCGGCTGAGTAGAGCTTGGAAATCTGCTTTTTATCAACCATCGGTGCCCCTTCCCGCCGGACGTGTGTGGCCGCTTCCGTTGCGTAAATAATAACTCCTTGGGGAATTCCTTTCCCGCCTTGCAGCCGGGGCGGGAAGCGGCCCTCCATGCTGGATACAATATCCAAACACAGGCGAACCATGCAATATTGAATGTGCTAATTGGGGGTTTCGATATGAAACTTACGGTCATAGGCGGCGGCGGCGTCCGCTCCATGTTTTTGGCAAAGAGCATAGCCCAGCAGGCGTCATCGCTTGGGATCGACGAACTTGTGTTTATGGACAATGATCCTGAGAAGTTGCGCATCTACGGCGGCCTCGCCGCCCATGTCTCGGGCATGCTTTGCCCCGCGCTTAATTTTTCACTGACGGGTGATGCAGTCGAGGCCGTTAAGGACGCCGATTACGTGATCACCACGATTCGCGTCGGAGGGGACCATATGCGCGTTCGCGATGAGCGCATTGCCCTTTCACATGGGGTTCTTGGCCAAGAGACGACTGGCGCAGCCGGCGTGTCTTTTGCCATGCGCTCCATCCCTGCGCTTGCTTCGTATTGCGAGTTAATCAAGAAGTACGCAAAGCCGGACGTCAAGGTGTTTAACTTTACTAATCCCGCTGGCGTCGTATCTCAGGCCCTACGTGATATGGGCTATGATTTTACTTATGGCATTTGCGATGCCCCCTCGGGCATGTTGCATCAGTTTGCCGAATATAAAGGTGTTGATCCCGCATCGGTTCAGGGCGAGTGCTATGGACTCAACCACCTCTCGTTCTTCCGCAGTGTGACGGTTGACGGTGAGGACATCATGCCCGACTTGATCCACGACGACGGGGCATATGCTCATACAGATCTTAGGTTCTTCGAGAAGGACCTCGTCCTAAATCGCGAATGCGTGCCAAATGAGTACCTATACTATTTCTACTATCGCGAGCGTGCCGTTGCCAACGTTCTCTCTTCGCCCCAGACGCGCGGCGAACTAATCGAAGAAATAAATCGAGAAATGACGAGCGAGCTTGCAACTATCGATATTGAGAACGACTTCGAAAAAGGCCTCGCGTGCTTTGAGAAGTGGTATGGAATGCGCGAAAACAACTACATGGCGGCCGAGACGGGTATTCATCGTGACAAGCCGTGGACGTTTGACGTGTACGGTAAAGATGCTGGCGGATACGCAGGTGTCGCGCTCCGTTTTATGGATATTGCTCGCTCTGGCAAGACGCAGCAGATGATCCTGTGCACCCCCAACAATGGCGCCATCCCCGGTCTTCTCGATACAGATGTCATCGAATCAACGTGCGATATCTCCACCGATGGTTGCGTACCGCATCGCGTCGAAGCCGATTCTGTGCCCGCGGGAAACCTCGAATTGATTCGTCGCGTCAAGTACTACGAGCGCACCGTGGCGCGTGGCATCGTTAACCGATCGAAGCGCGACATTGTCGAGAGCCTTGCGATGCACCCGCTCGTTAATTCGTACTCCTTGGCGAAAGATATCGCCGCGCAGTACATTGATCTTAACCGCGACTACATCGACGGCTGGACAGACTAGTCTGGACGTTAAAACTAGAAATGTGGATGGGCGGACCGGCGTTTATATTGGCGCCCGTTCGCCCTGCTTAGTAAGAAAACGGGTATAGAGTGAACTTACGAGAGAACTTCAATGTCTTTCTGGAATCGGGCGATCGGGCGAAGGGATGCCGGAGTGGCTGCACGATGGCGTTATATATCCCCTTGTTTGTTATGAGCGCGCTTCAACTTGGTGTATCAAACGTTGCAACTGAGCTCGCCTATATCAATCCGTCCATTACGCTTATTTGCACTGTGGTCGCAGCCTTTTTAAACCTGCTTCTATCGAATGTGGCTTTTTCGTTTTTTGCCGTCGACCGGTCCAAAGAGACGCTGCAACCGGCTCGAACCCCTTCGGTTTACCTCTTAGCCTCGACGGTTCCCCTCCAGATTTCTGGGGCGCTGCTAATTTATTTGGTTCACTTGATTTTATCGGCAATTGTAGTCTTTGCCTCGCTTGCGAGCAGTCAGCTCGGGGTGTTGTGCTCGCTGGTGGTGGCAGTAATCGTGACGCTTCTTTCCGCGTCGTTCGTATTTCTGTTAATTGAAGATGCGGACGTGGGGCAGAGGGGGCTACGAGGCATTCGGTTTGCACCACGCTACATCATGCGTTCGGTCACGGCGCTTCGTTCCTCCTGCAGAGAAATCGCGCGTCCCGCAATGCTGCTGGTGACATGGAATCTGGTTGCAAGTTGCGCTATCCCTGTTCTTGTCGGATGGGTAGTTTCGAGTGCGGCGCTGCCGTCGGCACTTTCAGTGACGTCGCTTGTACATGAGGGACTTTATTATGGGGCGTTTGCTTATATGCTGCTTTTGCTAGTTCATTGTGCGGTTGCGAGTTGGCTCGAAATTGACGTGCTCATGGGGGTGTCCTTGTGCGTATCCGAGCAGGCGCGATAGCCCGAAGATGAAGCCGCGTTTTCGACATTGAGTTCCTGCACACCTTACTTTCTAAGCGGAATTGGCGCGCCGTCTGTTAACGATCGTTTTCCAAGAATTCTTTTATTGCGCATTTATAGACTTCTCATTGCTATAATCGCCCACCGCCCAAGACAATCGGAGAGGTTTCCTACATGACTCAGGCAAGACAAGATGGCATCTCGCTCAAGCAGTGGCTCCCGCTTATCGGGCTCGCCTGCTGCGCGTTCGTGTTCAACACATCGGAGTTCATGCCCATCGGCCTTCTGACTGATATCGCCGCGTCGTTCTCGCTCACCGAGGCCCAGGCAGGCATCATGATTTCGGTCTACGCCTGGGGCGTCATGCTGCTGTCGCTGCCGCTTATGGTGTTTGCCTCGCGCTTTGAGTTCAAGCGTATGCTGCTCGGCGTGCTCGCCGTGTTCTCTCTGGGTCAGTTCCTGTCCGCCGTGGCGCCCACCTATCCTATTTTAGTCTGCGCACGCCTGGTGGTCGCTTGCGCACATGCCGTGTTCTGGTCGGTCGCCTCGATTATGGCCTCGCGCCTGGTCGACGCCCGTCACGGGGCGCTCGCCATCAGCATGATCGCCACGGGCTCGTCCATCGCACAGATCTTTGGCCTGCCGATCGGCCGCGCCATCGGCCTGGCCGTGGGCTGGCGCATGACGTTTGCCGTGGTCGGGGCCTTTTCTGCCGCCGCGGTGGTGTACCAGGCCGCGGTGTTCCCGGCCATGCCGGCGGGAGAGCGCTTTGCCGTCAAACAGCTGCCCGAGCTGCTCAAGAGCCCGTTCCTCATCGCGCTCTACGCGGTCACGGTTTTTATGGCGACCGGCTATTACACAGGCTACAGCTATATCGAGCCCTTCCTGGCGCAGGTCGCGCACGTCGACGCGGGCGCCATTACCATGACGCTGACGGCGTTTGGCTGCTCCGGTCTGGTGGGCAGCTGGCTGTTTGGCCGCCTGTTCGACGGGCACCGCTTCCCGTTTTTGGCTATCACGCTCTCCGGCGTGCCAGCGGCCCTGCTGCTCATAGGTTCGGCCGCATCGTCGCTCGCAGCAGTGCTTGCCGTCTGCGTGCTGTGGGGCTGCTGCGCCACGGCCTTTAACGTGGCATTCCAGGCCGAGCTTATCAAGTACACGCCCGCGGATTCGTCGGCTGTCGCCATGTCGATCTTCTCGGGCCTGTTTAATCTGGGTATCGGCACGGGCACCGCGATCGGCGGCGCCGTGGTTTCGGGCCCCGGTATCGCCTGGATCGGCTTCGTGGGCGGGGCGATTGCCGTCGTGGGCGTCATCCTCGCCATCACGGTGATGTTCCCAGCTATCCGCCGCGCCAAGCCCGTCGCCTAATCACGTTTCCTCATCAGTTGCGGTGGAATACGGACTGCTGGGCCCAATAAACCCGGCAAACAGTCCGTATTTCACCGCGGCTTAGAAAGGGGCTGGGGTAGCTAATTTGGGACGGGGCTATTTTAGCTACCTCGCTGAGCATACGTAAAAGAGGCCGAGGCCGCTCCGGTATGTACTGGAGTGGCCTCGGTTTTCGTTTTTCTGTCTGCGTATGATCGACCTAGAGCTCGTCTTGGGGGACGACGGCTGTAAGTTTTTCGTTTTCAAATACCGCAGCAAGTCCGTGTTCGGGGTCAAAGCGATAGTTGCACATGAGTGCCGCTTTGCGAGCATCATCGCTTCGAAGTACCACGATGCTGGTCGGAATAACGTATCTAAAGATATTCGTAACGGGGCTCTCAATCTGATCGCCGTCTCTTTCGAGGCAATAATCTTCGATCGCTTCCTTGCTGCTCTCAACGGTATCCCAGCTCGCAAGCAGGGCGTCCTTTGCTTCCTTTTGAATGTCGAGGACGCCTTGGTCCGAGTCGCACTCGTAATAGACGGGGAGCGAGAAATCCCTGCCCCACAGATTCATGCCGTTAGTCATCGAAGCCGCCAATCTGATTCAGTATATTTTTGATTTCGCTTACGCCGCCGAGATGCCTGCATACCTCGTGAACTTCGGTCGGAACAAGAGAGCACGTCTTCATATCATTGTGCTCGTGCCAGGTGTACCCGTTTGTCACGCGCCATTTTTTGACGTCTTTATTGGTCCAGTCTTCTTTGCCATCGCGTTGCTCAAGGTTCCAAGCTTTTGCGCATTCAATGTCTGCCTTTTCATAGTTGCCGACAATGCGCTCGCCGTTCTCGCCCATCTGAGAAAGCCTATGCTGGCTCATGCCTTGTATGGTTACTTTCGCCTCAGAGATAGGGTTGAAGTCAGGAATTCCATCCCTGTAATTGATGCCCTCAAGACCTTTGTTTCGAAGAATCTCGCAAACCCTATCGACTGTGGGAACAAACATCGACTCCCCTCGATCGCCCGACCATTTGCCATTGGGATTCTCTATGGTCGGTGTACGGTCCAGCCGTTCCTCATAAGTAGAAGGGTAGTCACACGATTCCACTGAGGATTCAATCAATTTGTCAGGATTGATGTAGTCTGCTCGGTCGATATCGCTAACTTCTGTTTTGGTTTCCTTTGATTCGGGGCCAATGAGTTTATCGGGATTGAACCCAAGTTTATCGCCTGGTTTGGGTTCGTCGATTTTCATTTGCGTGAACTCCATTAGCTTAAATGTCATTAGCTCACCTCGCTATTCTCGTTCCAGTTGTGCCAATCGGAATATGCTTGGGTATCTTGCATTTGCAGACACAAGACATCGGTCATGATGCCCTGAATGATGACCTGCCTGGTGCGGCTGTCGATATCGCGGCCGATGGAGGACCTGAGTGCCGCGTCCGCCGCCATTGTCCATTGTTCGGCTTCATCGCTGCACTCGCGTTCGTCCTCGACCGTTTTGACGACATTGGGGAACAGCGCGCTCATAATGGGCGCCAGCTTGGTCATGTGCGGTTCGTTGGGCGGGTTTTGAGCGGTGCGCAGAATACTGACCTTTGTGGACGAGCCGATATGGAGGCGATCGAGCCGTTCGCGAATGCTGTGCAGCTCCGCCTTGGTTCCGATGCTGATTCCGTAGGCCAGCATGCGCGCTACGGCAAGGGCATCATCGCTCTGGTTGCTTGCGACATCGTCGATGGGGCGGCTGTATGTAAAGTGCTCGCCATCCTCTGCTTTGGCGATCTTGCAGAGCACCGGCTCAACCCAATCGTTTTGGTAAATGGCCGCAACGCCCTTGGGCAGGCGTGCCAGCTCGACGATCTGTTGATCGTTGAGGTTGGCAGCGCGACCGGCGAGCTCGCGGTCCGAAAGATCGGGCAGGCGATGGATAATCTTGGTATTCGTATTGCGAATGGCTGCCATATCGAGAAGTCCGGGCGCCTGGTCGGCGATGATGAAGCCTTCGCCGTATGTGCGCATCTCGGCGATGGCATTTGAGATCATCTCGACGCTCTTGCCTGTCAGGTCGCCGCTCTCCGAGTCTTGGCTGCTCGACGATCGCTTAAGCAGGTTGTGCGCCTCTTCAAGCACGGTCAGATGGCGAAGCGGCTGGTTCATGTCCTTTTTCTCGGCCATACGATGTTCTTGAAGTTTGAGTACAAGAAGACCCATGAGTAGGGATTTTGTTTCGGCGGAGCCAATGCGCGATAAATCGATGACTGTGTTGGCGTCAAAAAGCACGCTAGCATCGACTTCGTTCGACGAAAGCATCATGCCGTTGAGCCCGTTGGTGAGAGAGTTGAGACGCGTGAGCAGCGACCCCTTGTAGGCGCCTTTATTTTCGGCATCGTACTCGCTGGAATCGAGAATCTCGCGGACGTTGCGGGCAACATCTGCAAAGCAGGGAAAGAGATCGGCTCCATACGGGTTATCAGAAGCGGCAAGATCCCATCCGCAGTCTTCGTATGACCTGGCGACAGCGTCTTTAAGGACGGCGGGCATGGCGGCGTACATGGGCCAGCAAACATTAAAGATCTCAACGAGTCGGTCGAGGTGCTCCAGCACATGGATGCCGGACGGGAAGCTAAAAGGATTGATGCGCAGGATCGGTGTGAATTCTGGATTGGTTCCAAAGACGTTTACGTCTTCGCGGCCTCCGTACACGTCCTTGTATTCGCCCTTGGCAGGTTCAATGACAAGAAAGTTGACCTGCTGATCGAGCGCCTGATCGAGGATGCAGCAGACGGTATTGGTCTTTCCTGCGCCGGTGCTGCCCGTAACAAAGGTGTGCGAGGCAAGTGAGTCTTTTGACAGGAACGTCCTAATGCGCTCCTCGCGATGCATATGGAAAACCTTGCCTATGCAAAGGCCTTGTTGGGGCTGCGTGCCATCGAACGTTGAGACATTGCGTCCAAAAGAGGCACACTCGATAACGGGCAGCCCTGGGACGGATTTCTTGGGAAAGTTGAGCGAGTAGGCAAGCTCTTTGCCCGAAAGGGCGGTCGTTGCATCGACTGTTGCTGGGTAAACCGAAAAACTTGGATGTTGATCGAGCAGGGCGGGGGAGAGGGCAAAAGCAGGGTGGCGCAAATCGCGAAGGTAGGAACAGACTGCCACAGCGTCGGCGCTTTGCTCTCCGAGGTCTCCGCGCCAGAGGTTTACCGCAGCCTGAGACATATAGGACTCTTTGCCCTGGGTGAGGGCGAGGTAGGTGTGGGCAACGTTATTCGCGACGTTGTGGTCTTCTGACAGCACGTAGGCGCAAAAGTCCCACATGCCGAGTGCCGAGGCGAGGTCGTAGCGTTTCATTTGCAACTCGAGGATTTCGAGCGCGTGTTGGATGGAGTAATTCTTGAACGTCTGTGTGATGCCTTCGTCGGCGCCGATGGTAGCGGTGACCGTGCTTGAGCGCGCGAATGATCCGCCAAAGTTGGCGCCAAGATTTACGGCCTGCGAAACGCCGGAAGTTACGGACGCTCCCTTAGAGACAGCCTTGCCAACGCCGCTGGTAACGGCTTTGCCGAGCGAGTTTGATATGGCTTTGCCGGTAGATGAACTTGTGCCTTTAGACGTAGATGTGGAGTGTGACGAGCCCTCGGTATGGCTTGCGGATACGCCGAGATTGCCGCCGCTGTATACGCCTGCGGATGCGCCGAGATTGCCGCCGCCGTATACGCCTGCGGATGCGCCTGCGCCTACACCTAGGCTTACGCTCCCGCTCGAGGATTCATTTCTGCCGTCGGTGACCGTATCCGTGATGCTTTCAGTCGATGTGGACGAGTCGGTTACGCTCTCGTTGCTCGATTCAGAGGTCGACTCGTTTGTCGAGTCCGTTTCGTTGTAGTTTTGAGCAACAGCCTGATTGCTCCCCACCTGCCTGCCGGCACTCACGCCTGCATTGATGCCAACCGTCGCGGACGATCCGATGGAGTCGTTTTGGTGGTAGGTATAGTTGGTCGTCCATGAGGCATAGGGCGTCAGCAGTGAGTGAAGTTCGGCGAGACGGAGTTTGCGCGATTCGATATCATGGATCGGGGTTGCGAGCAGCACGATAGTGTAGTCTTCGCTCGGCCTGCCAGGCACAATGCCGTCAAGAACTTTTTCAATGGTTTGCGTGACGAACTTCTCGTTCTTTTCGGCCGGAATATTCGAAACGGCGGCAACCGAAGACGAGCGTCGATTGCCTAGACACGGAATGGGGCCTCGGTTGGCGGGTCCCACTTCGGAACCGGGGAAGTTGCCCCTCAAGGCATCCGACATGCGCCGGGAAAAATTATCGGCGTCGATGTTGTCGCGGGCATTGTCGCTGTTGACGACTGCAAGGAATACCTCGGTACTTGCGCTGGTTCGATTAAAAACCAGCGCAATGTTGCAATCTTCGTCAGAGAGAACGTCGTACACATTTACGAGCTTCTCGAGACTGTCCTCGTTGGGGTCGACGACCCACTTCGTGATATTCATGAAGCGGATGTTGTTGTCGGCGTTAAAGCCCGTGGGGTATTCAATAGAGGGGTCAATCGGCGCGTATACATTTCGTAGCTGCGGCAGATAGGCGTTGTGAAGCTCAACGGCGGCAGTTGCCAAGAGCCGATTGGTGAGCTCGATAGCTTGCTCGTCTGCCGGATTCGGCTTTTCTGACAAGTATGCTGTTCGCTTTTTGTCGACCTCATCGAGTTGGAAGCTGCTGAGTACCGAGACGGTTGCGACCGCGTTGCCGGCTTTATCGGCAGCGCGCATAATCGCGTTTTTGATGCCCATGCGATCAGCCTATTCCTTCCAATTAATGACGCGCGCAATGTACTCTTTTCGATTATTGAGCGTCTCGAGTTTTGCCTCGAGAGCGTTGATCTCCGCGGTTTGCCTGTTGATGTCTTCGACATGGCCATGGAGCACCGGGTTGTAGTCGGTGATATTGCTCGTAATTTGGCCGAGCAGCTCGTTGAGCCATTCGGTAAAGCCGTAGGTATGCTCGCGCTCTGTTTCGGCGCGTGCTTCGCAGAAACACCGTGAGATTTCGCGGTTGAATTTGTCTTCGACTTTCCTAAGCAAAAGCTTGTCAGATTTAAAGATGACACGGTCCATGAGCTTCAGTTCGGTAAAGTCTGCCTTGCTGAAAATGGGACCCTTTGTCTTATTGAGCGCGAGGCCACGATATTTAAGAATGATATCGCCGACCTCTCGGCGCTTCTCTTCGGAAAGAGGATTGTCGCTGCTGGTAGCGATGCGATAGAGGGCATCGCGGCTATGCTCCGCACAATCCTTCCAATAGCTTTGCGACAGCTCATCGATGGTCCGAGCTATTTGCTCGGTACATTCGTCATAGTGATTGATGACCTCGTTAAAGAGCTGGTCGGCGGCATCTTTGTCGGCTGTTCTTTCGGCAGCCTTTGCGTCGGATCTTTTTTGGAGCGCATCGGTGATGTCATCACAAAGGCCTTTGCCAACCTCCGCTAACCCAAATGTTGGGTGAGAGCCGACGTCCTTTTGTGTGTTTGCCGGGCTTCCTTTTATCGAATCGCCGAGCCTATTGAAAAAGTTAGGGGCGATTGAGTCAAACGCTTGCGCGGCTGCGTTCGATCGTTTTGAGTATTCGAGGCGCTCTCGCTTGTCTTCGGTAATGGCGCCTTGACGTGCTTGAAGCGTGTCAAGGTTGGTTTTCCACTGCTCGGCGGAAACGTTCCTGTCGATGGCGTCGGCATAGCTGGCCGAGGAGTCCAGCCTTGCATGCTCTCTGCAGTCTTCGAGCTGGTTGATGAGATTGCGCTTATCCTCTTCGAGCTCGGCTTCTCGCTGTGCTTTCTTTTGTTCGAGGTCGGTTTTCTTATTGGCAATCTCTTCTTCGGTTATGCTGACAATTTCTTGTAGGAGCGATTCCGACCTGCTGCATTTGTTATATGCGGAGTACCGCTCGGCAAACAGGCGTATCTCGTTTTCGATACAAAAGAGTCCGCTGTTGGCAAGAAGGAGGTCCTTGCAAGCCTCGGATTCGCGGTTGGTTCTGCGCGAGATCTGTCCCGGAAGGATATCGTAGCGGTAGAGCGTTTTGTAGAAGCGGCTTGTCGGATCGGTGTATTTACGCTGCTGGTCTTCGAATTTTTCGGCATAGTTGTCGCTTATAAACTCGCCGGAGTTCTTTGAGCCTAGGCCGAGGATGGAAGAAACAAAGTAGATACCTTGCCCGTAAAGGCTGGCCGGAATGGACCAACGCATGATTTGCGAGATGGCTTCATCGTCGAATCCGCCTTTGGGAAGGTCGGCGGAATCTGCTTTGTTGACTACGATCATGGCAAAGCGTTCATCGATTGCGGGAATCTGCTCTATTTCGTTGGAGAGGTTCTTGTTGTCCTCCGTGTCGAGTGAGTTGTACTCCGCAACGAAAATGGGAAGGCCATTCGAGAGGCCCTCCATTGCCTGTTTGAGCACTCGGGCGTGATCGGCGTTGGAGGCAGAGTTTGAGCCCGGGGTGTCAAAGATGACAAACTCCCTATCGTGAGGCCATGGATCGGTATCGCTAAAGGGCACCTCGATTCTGATCAGATCGGAGATAGTCCGGTCGTCTTCATCGGCATGATATGAGTTAAGAACCTTGAGAGCGCTGTTCATATGGGAAGCCATACCGGGCATGGAGTCGGCGACTTTGGCTGCGATCATGTCGTATAGGGGCTCCCCCACAAGCTCTTTGTTTTCCATGAGGCCATCAAGGTCAAAGCGCAGCAAGAATCGCCTGTTGCCACAGGAGAATTGAACCATCGCGCGATCTCGGTCTTTTGAACGTTTGATTTGGAATATGCGGGCCGTTACAGGCTCGTCGCCGCTGGGAAGGATCTCCATGCCAATGAGGGCGTTGATGAGCGTCGATTTGCCTGCACTATAGCTGCCGAGTACACACAGCGGGATGATGTCGCTCGAGACATCGGTGAACTTTCTAATTTGCTCAGAGACTTTTGTTCGCTCGGAGACTGATTCGTCTACAAGCCCCTGGATTTCCCTGAAGACTTCGACAATTTCTGGCAAGACGTCTCGGGCGTTTGATAGATAACGCTCGTCTCGTATGGCCTCGTATGTGTTGGCGCGTGGCCCTTCGGTGCAGATGGCGAGCAACTCCTGCCATTCGTCATCCGCGCCTTCAAAATGCAATTCGATTTTGTCGCCGCCGCCGAACTCTTTGGCGAGGATGTCGATGATCTCTTCGGCCTTAAAGGGGAAGAAACCATTAACGATCTTCGTGCTATGGAGCGCGCTATTGGGATTTGTAGATGTCGTTATTTCTTGCCAGCCGTTATCCCATCGGAAGAACCGAACAGTTTCTTGATATGGATTGCTGACGATCTTGATTTTAATGTCTGCCATCGTTCAACTACCTTTGTAAGTCAGGTGTGGGAATATGCCGCCTTCATCATAGGATAGCCACCCGTGCGGACACCTCTTTATTCGCTCAGCGGCATCTCGACAGTACCATTTATTTGGCAAGAATCTCGCCATCACCGTGCTGTTCCCGGCCATACGCCGCGCCAAGCCCGTCCCAAATTAACTACCCTGCTGGGCATACAATGGATGTCGTTGTGTTGGCTTACCGGGAGGTTGCTATGTGGGCATACGAGACGACGTTCTATCAAATCTATCCGCTGGGCTTTTGTGGAGCTCCGCGCGAAAACGCCGCGCCCGTTGCCGAGGATGAGCTTGCCCAGGCTGCCAACGACGCGCTCAACCCCGATGCCCCCATCATGAAAATCGCCCAATGGGCCGACTACCTGCAGGAACTCGGTATTGGCGCTGTGCTCATCAACCCACCGCTCGAGTCCGATAGCCATGGCTACGACACGCGCAGCCTGCGCCACATCGACCGTCGCCTGGGTGGGGATGCCGACTTTGCCGCCGTGTGCGAGACGCTGCATGCCCACGGCATCCGCGTGGTGCTCGACGCCGTCTTCAACCACGTCGGTCGCGGCTTTTGGGCCTTCCGCGATGTGCAGGAGCGCAAGTGGGACTCGCCCTACAAGGACTGGTTCCACATCAGCTTTGACGGCGACTCATGCTACGGCGATGGCTTTTGGTACGAGGGCTGGGAAGGCCATTTTGAGCTCGTGAGGCTTAACCTGCAAAACCCCGCCGTGGTCGATTACCTGCTCGAGTCCGTGCGCCGTTGGGCCGATGTCTTTGGCGTCGACGGTCTGCGCCTGGACGTCGCCTATATGCTCGACCGCGACTTTATGCGCCGCCTGCACGCCTTTGCCCGTGAGCTCAAACCCGATTTTGTGCTGATCGGCGAGACGCTCCACGGTGACTACAACCAGATCGTCAACGACGAGATGCTCGACTCCTGCACCAACTACGAGTGTTACAAGGGACTGTACTCCAGCTTTAACTCGATCAACATGTTCGAGATCGCCCACTCGCTGCACCGTCAGTTTGGCGGCGACCCGTGGTGCATCTACCGCGGCAAGCACCTGCTGTCGTTTGTCGACAACCACGACGTGCCGCGCCTGGCGAGCATCCTCACCGACAAGTCGTGCCTGCGTCCCGCCTATGGCATGCTCTTTGGCATGCCGGGCATCCCGTGCATCTACTATGGCAGCGAGTGGGGAATTGCTGGCGAAAAGGGCGGCCCCGATGGCGACTGGGCGCTGCGCCCTGCGCTCGATGAGCCTGCGCCCAACGAGCTGACGGCCTTCATCACACAGCTTGCGCACCTGCGCTCGGCCGACGACGCGGCGGCACGCGCCCTCAACTACGGTGCGTACCGCAACGTGATGATTCAGAACAAACAGCTGCTGTTCGAGCGCGCCTGCGACGACGCGACGGTGCTCGTGGCGGTCAATGCCGTGAACGAGCCTTATACCTTTGGAGCCGGCGAACTCAACGGTTCCTTCGTCGACCTACTTGCCGACGATGCACCCACGGTCGAGCTGACGGGTGCGCTTGAACTTGCGCCCTACGAGGTGCGCTATCTGTTGAGGGCCTAGGTCATGGCGGCGTCAGACGAGGGCTATCAACATATTGAGCATGGGTTTGATCCCGTGTTTGACCAGCACTCGCGCGTTTTGGTGCTCGGGTCGTTTCCCTCGGTGCTTTCGCGCGCCAATGCCTTTTATTACGGCAACCCTCAGAATCGCTTTTGGCGCGTGATGGCCGCGTGCCTTGGTGTGCCTGTACCACCCAACGAGGGCGACCCTTTGGTGGGCGGCGAGCGCGCGACGCTCGACGCCTCTATTGCCGCCAAGCGATCCATGCTGTTGAACGGTGGTGTGGCCCTGTGGGATGTGGTCGAGAGCTGCGACATTAAGGGGTCGAGCGACGCGAGCATCAAAAACGTTGTGCCGGCATATATCGAACGCATCACTGGAGCTGCGCCCATCGAGCGGGTGGTATGCAACGGAGGTACGGCGGGGCGCCTCTATAAGCGCTATCTACAGGAGCGGACGGGTCTGTCCGCTGTCGTGTTGCCGTCAACTAGTCCCGCTAACGCGGCCTGGCGCCTGGAGCGGCTTGTCGAGCGCTGGCGCGAGGCAGTTGACTGGACCGCACGGTAATCTAGATCCTTTATTGAGCATGGGCGCCGAGGCGTTTGATGATGGCGCGCCAGATTGGTGCGGGCACGGCGGGCTTGACGCGCACCATGCCGTCGGCATCGACGCTATCGGCATCGCCGCCGCCAAGCAGCTGCGCATGCTCTATGGAGCAGCCCATGCGCACGGCGCCTACAAGCTTATCCATCGCTTCGGAAAATGGCCGGCGTAAGAGGCCCATACGCGGGGAGTGGCGAAGCGCCGCAATACCGCTGCCGGCGCAGATGACAACGCCACCGCACCATGGCAGGTCACGTAGAATACATGCCCGGTACAGGTGGTCGAGGACTTCGTCCGCCTGCTTGTTGTTTTTTGACAGGGCCTGGACGACGACATAGACGCGTGTCTCTGTATCCCCGAAGCGATCGAGCACCTGCTCGACAGCGATCATCGCCTCATCATCAAATGCATCATCAACAGCGAACACCATGCCATCGACTACACCGGCATCATCCGCCTCCAAATCGACCGAACGGGGGAGCGCGGTGCCGGAAAGCTGAGCATAGGCGGCGATGGCATCCTGCAGGTCCCAAAGCAAAAACTCAAGATCGGCGCTCTCGGGAATACTGATATATGCAATGGTTTGCAACGTTTTTGGTACATCGCCGCGTGCAGTTGTCTCCATGCCGCCTCCTTTCCGGTTGGTTTCCGTTTAGGTTACACCGTCTGGTGGCGCGCGGGCGCGCTATCCTAGTGCAACCCTTACGAAAGGAATGCCATGCGACTGCCCATGAACACCTCGCTTGCCACGCTCAAGCCCTCCGGCATCCGCCGGATCAACGCGCTCGCCGCCCAGCACCCGGGGTGCATCGCGCTCGCGCTTGGCGAGCCCGATTTTCCCACGCCCGATGTGATTAGCGCCGAGGTGACCGCCGCGCTGGGCCGCGGTGACACGCACTATCCGCCCAACAACGGCCGTCCCGCCCTGCGCGAGGCGCTGTCTACCTACATGGGAGACGCGGGCCTTACGTTTTCGGCCGACGAGGTCATCCTGACCGACGGCGCGACCGAGGCCCTGTCGGCAACATTTATGGCCATGCTCAACCCCGGCGACGAGGTTATTATCCCCACGCCGGCCTTTGGCCTGTACGAGAGCATCGTCGTGGCCAACCACGCCAAAGCGGTCTTTTTGGATACGGAGCCCGCGCAATTTCAGATTGACGAGGAAGCGCTTCGCGCCTGCGTGACGCCGGCGACTAAGGCCATCGTCATCTGCACGCCCAACAATCCTACGGGCTGTATCCTCGACGCGGCATCGCTCGACGCCGTGGCACACGTGGCAGAGCAAGCGGGCATCTACGTAATCTGCGACGACGTATATAACCGCCTGGTCTATGTGGATGGCTATGAGCGCTTTGCCCAGCGCCACCCGGAGCTACGCGAGCAGACGGTGGTCATCGAGAGCTTCTCCAAGCCCTGGGCTATGACCGGCTGGCGCTTGGGCTGGCTCGCAGCTGCAGCCCCCGTCATCGCCGAGATCGCAAAAGCTCACCAATACCTAGTATCAAGCGCCGTCTCCTTTGAGATGGACGCCGCAGCCCGAGCCCTGACCGTCGACCCAACCCCCATGCTCAAAGTCTACCGAGCTCGCCGCGAACGCGTGCTCGCAGCCTTAGACACCATGGGCCTCGACGTAGTGGAACCAGCCGGCGCCTTCTACGCTTTCCCCAGCATCAAACAATTCGGCCTAACAAGCGAAGACTTCTGCATCAAAGCCATCAAAGAAGCCAACGTAGCCCTAGTCCCCGGAGACTGCTTCGGCACCGAAGGCCACGTCCGCTTAAGCTACTGCGTCTCCGACCAAGATCTGGACGAAGGCCTCCGCCGCCTGTCCACTTTCGTCTCAACCCTATAACCATCAGGGACGCAACACATCAGCCCACCGACATAAGGATTGTGAGTGGGGCGCGTCGGCCAACGGCAACCCTGGCTGCCCCAAAGTCAACACAGGTCGCGCCGCCAAAGGCCAGGCGCAAGCTTTTCGTAGATTCCGCACGAGCCGAAGAGCACTAAATGTGCTCTTCGTGCGAGCCCAGGACCTGACCGAGCGAAAAGCTTGCGCCTGGCCTTTGGCGGCGCGACCGAGATGGTGGAATTGTGTGCAGCCAGGGTTGCCGTTGACCGACGCCGGGGTCCCCGCCATAATACTTTCGGTTCACGCACGAATCCGCTGCCAGAGACAGCCGGTGCAAACGGGCATTGCCCGCGAGCTTAATGGGATATCCCGCCAGCCGAGGTGGTCGAGTAGATATGTCTTCTCGCCCCCGTCGCTCATGCAGCGCGGGGGCTTTCTTTTTGGACATGCCCCCGTCACGTCCTTGTGGCGGACCGTGCCCGGAAAGAATTCGAGGAGGTGTAATTCATGCCCCAGCAGTACAAAATCGACAAGGTTGCAGAGATCGAGTCCCGTATCGCCGAGAATGCCGGTCTGTTCGTCGTCAACTACAACGGTCTGACGGTTAAGCAGGCTCAGGAGCTGCGTCATCAGCTTCGCGAGTGCGGCGCCGAGATGAAGGTCTACAAGAACAACCTGGTCAAGATCGCTCTCAAGAACCAGGAGCAGCCCGAGCTCGACGAGATCCTCGCCGGCCCCGTCGCTTATGTGTTCTACGAGACCGAGCCGGTCGAGGCCGCTAAGACCCTTAAGGACTTCTCCGCTAAGTCCAAGGGCGTCCTTGAGATCAAGGGCGGTATCTCCGACGGCAAGGCCGTTTCCGCTGATGATGTTAAGGCTATCGCCGAGCTGCCCACCAAGGACCAGCTTCTCGGCCAGATCGCCGGTCTCATCTCCGGTTTCGCTCGCGACATCGCTGTCTGCGTCAACGGCGTTTCCTCTGGTCTCGCTCGTTCGATCCAGCAGGTCTCCGAGCAGAAGGCAGCCTAGTCGCTGTTTTCACCCGCGGCGGCAACGCCGCACCCCTGGCGCATTCGCGCCGTGTTTTAACTGATCTCCGTGCACAGACACGGAAACCGAAAGGACTTAGAAATGGCTAAGCTTACCACCGATGAGATCATCGATGCTCTTAAGGAAATGACCCTTCTCGAGGCTTCCGAGCTCGTTAAGGCTATCGAGGACACCTTCGGCGTTTCCGCCGCTGCTCCTGCCGCTGTTGTCGCCGCTCCCGCTGCTGGCGCTGCTGAGGCCGAGGAGAAGACCGAGTTTGACGTCGTGCTCGAGGGCTTCGGCGACAACAAGATCCAGGTCATCAAGGCCGTCCGCGAGCTCACCAACCTTGGCCTGAAGGAGGCCAAGGAGGTCGTCGAGAGCGCTCCCAAGGCTGTTCTCGAGGGCGCCAAGAAGGAGGACGCCGAGGCTGCCAAGGAGAAGCTCGAGGCTGCTGGCGCTGCTGTCACCCTCAAGTAATCAGGCTTTCTCGCCAGATTTCTTTGCAGACGGGGTTCGCATTGCGAGCCCCGTCTTTTTTGTTTTGGCCCCTCATTCCCATTGCTCGGCACGCAGAACACTGCTGTCTTCGCCGTGCCAATCCCGTTACCGCTGGGGCATAAAATTGCACCATTCGAGCAATAATTTGCGTTGACCTGCTGAAGAATTGCGTTTGCCTTACGGCGACGTATGTCTCCGGCGGTAAGATACTTCGGTATCGCAATTTGGTCTGCGGCCGCCGTGCCGCACGCTTGGGGCGCTTTGCGCCTGCGAAAGGATCCTTGAATAATATGAAGGCAATCATCCCCGCCGCCGGTCTAGGCACGCGTTTTCTGCCTGGCACTAAGTGCACGCCCAAAGAGATGCTGCCGGTTCTCGACAAGCCGGTTATCCAGTACGTCGTTGAGGAGGCGCTCGCTCCCGAGGAGGTCGATGATGCCATCATCGTCACCTCTCCTGGCAAGCCCGAGCTGTTGAACTACTTCCAGCCCGATCGTTCGCTCGAGAACCTGCTGCGCGAGCGCGGCAAAGATGCATATGCCGATGCCGTTGCCCACGCAGGCGGTATGCCGGTCGACTTCCGTTATCAGTACGAGCCCAAGGGCCTCGGCCATGCCATTCGCTCGGCGGCCGATGCTGTGGCGGGGGAGAACTTCCTGGTTCTTCTGGGCGACTATGTTGTGCCCAACCATGACATTTGCGACAAGATGCTTGCCGTCTCCAAGGAGCATGGCGGCGCTTCGGTTATCGCTGTTGCCGCGTGTACTCCCGAGGAGGTCAGCCGCTATGGCGTTATCGCCGGCGAGCGCGTGGGCTCCCTCGAGGGCGCTGAGGGCGTTGGCGATGCCGAGCCTGGCGCCGTGTGGCGTATCGGCGGCTTGGTGGAGAAGCCTGCTCCCGAGGCTGCGCCTTCTAATCTTTACATCGTCGGACGCTATCTGCTGAGCCCGCTGGTCATGGAGCTGCTTGCCGACCAGCAGGCCGGCAAGGGCGGCGAGATCCAGCTGACCGACGCCATGGCCCGTTCGCTCGACCGCGAGGCCATGTACGCCGTCGTCATCGATCCTCTGTCGGGCTACGACACCGGCACGCCTTCTGGCTGGATGGCCACCAACGCCCTTATGGCCGCAAGCGATCCTCGCTTTGCCGATGCCTTCTGGGATGCCATCGACGAGCGCGGCGGCTTGATGCGCAAGTAAACAGCGCTTACGGGTGCGGACTTCGGTCTGCACCCGTTTTTTTGCGAACTGCCGCTTAGCTCCGGAAAGTGCGACCCACAATTTGGTCGAATTCTGGGATGCGCTTTCCGGCTGAGGACCCTAGCGGAAAGCGCATCCCAGAATATCGACGGGACTGCGGACAAAAAGTTGGACCGTTGAGGTCCGGAACGGAGTCCGCATGGCATACAGTAGGAGAATGGTGGAGAGGGCCAGGGCGCTTCGCGGCGCCGGGCTCACCGTCATGGAGATAACCGAGATACTCGGCGGGCCCGGCAAGACGTCCGTCTGGCGCTGGATCAGGGACGTGCGCAAGCCCGCGGGAAGGGCCGGTGGAGGAATGGACCTGCCGCGACTCGTCGGGGACGGCCCCGACTACCCCGACATCGACCCGGAGGACAAGGACGCCCTGATCGAGCGGCTCAGGCTCGAGAACGCGGTGCTGAGGGCGGTGCAGGACGTTTTAAAAGCCGAGAGCCTCGACGGGATGTCGAACAGGGAGAAGACCCTGGTGATAGACCGCCTGAGGCCGTGCGGGAAGTGGTCCTTGAGAGAACTCACGAGTTCCTTGGGGATATCAAAGAGCTCCTATGAGTACCAGCGCCGCGCGATCGCGAGGCCCGACCGGCGCGCGCCCCTGCGCGCTCTCGTGCGCAGGATCTTCACCGAGGACGGCGAGGGGGCGCGGGGGTACCGCTTCGTGACGGCGCGCCTGCGCGAGCTCGACGAGCCCGTGCGCGCCTCGGAGAAGGTCGTCCTCCGCATCATGCGCGAGGAGGGCCTGGTCCCCAGGTGGATGAGGAGGAAGAGGGGGCCCTACAGCTCCTATGCGGGCGAGCCGACGCCGGCCCCGCCGAACCTCGTGCGCCGCGACTTCCGCTCGGCCCTGCCGAACTTCCTGTGGCTCACCGACATCACCGAGTTCAGGCTGCCCTCCGGCAGGAGGGTCTACCTGTCGGCCATCAGGGACTGCTTCGACTCCTCGGTCGTGGCGTGGGGGGCCGGCGAGAGACCGGACGCCGCGCTCGCCAACTCGACGCTCGAGGACGCCTGCGCGCTGCTCGCGCCCGGCGAGCGCCCCGTCATCCACTCCGACCGCGGCGGCCACTACCGCCGGCCCGGCTGGATCTCGATCTGCGAGGGGCACGGCCTCGCCAGGAGCATGTCCGCCAAGGGCTGCAGCCCGGACAACGCGGCGATGGAGGGCTTCTTCGGCCTGCTCGAGAGGGAGTTCTGGCACGGCAGGGACTGGTCGGGCTGGACCCCCGCCCGCTTCATCGAGGAGCTCGGGGGCTGGATCGGCCGATACAATACGGAGAGGCGCAGCGATGCGCTCGGCGGCCGCACGCCGGCCGAGTTCCGCGCCGCGCTGGGAAGGGCCGCGTAACGGTCCAAGAAATCGTCCGCAGTCCCCTTGCATCCGTACACCATTGTGGAAGAGGGGCATTTGGATCGCATTTTGCGTGTTGCTGTTGCGTGTGGTATTCCGGCCGTGCGGGCAATACAGATGGTGAACATTAATGTGGCAACGTGTTTTCGCATGGATCGCGGTTTGGTGGATTGCACCACCTTCCAGTTTGTGCCACTTGAAGTGTAGAGAAGGCCGAAGGTTGAGATGGGGCGTTCGAAGCGTGCGCACGTACAATTGAAGAAAAAGTGTGCGACCTTGCACGAAGAGCTGAACGAGATTGAAACACCTGGTGAGCGTTTGCACTCCTTTTGCTTGTAGCTTAAAATGTAACTGCATTTTTTCGCCAAGAGAAGAGGAGTTGTTCCATGCCTATCTACAAGGATGGACACGGCAGTTACGGACATTGTTGGATTGAGGGCAATGGAGTTACGTTCTGGGTCTATGTCATGGACGGCAGATCCAAATACGGTCCTTATTCCTCACTGAATGACGCAATGAGCGAGTTCAGCAAATGGTGCCTTGCGTAGAGAACCAGCACGCACCCGAAATGAGGTAACAACATGGGATTATTTGGATTTGGCAAGAAGAAATCGCCCACATACACTTACAAGATGCTTTTCTCTAGTCCTTTCAACTACGAGAGGGATCATCAAATCAAATCTTTGGCGCTGAAGCGTCTTAACGATGCGGGTGTTGTCGTCAGCAACACGAAGACAACGGTCATGGGTCCTGGCGCTAAATCGGAGTTCACGGGGGAACCAGGAGAAGCGATTATCATTACGAATGATGCGATTGATGACAGGACTTCGTTTATGACAATTGAAGTAAAAACCAACGAAGCTTCAGCTGAGGCAATCAATGCTGCCTTCGCAGATATCAAAAGCATATTGATCGACGCGGACATTTTCTTTCAGGAATTCTAGTTGCCGCATCGACTATCAGGCAAAATAATCTTGAGTAAAAAGCGGTTCTCCACCTGGCTCTCTTCCATATCCCCTGGCGGAAAAACAAATAAGACAAACAAAAAACCGCCCTGCTGAATTTGTCGTTCAGCAGGGCGGTTTTGCTTGTCCTTTTGGGCCTATAGGACAAAATGTGTGTCCCGATAGAACATCCGTTTCCATCCATTAATCCAGC
>OLNH01000392.1_pt1 | contig 39423 bp, 42 predicted proteins | sample 1643101 | NCBI WGS metagenome assembly OLNH01 (sample SAMEA3136758, study PRJEB25190) | human gut metagenome | biome: human gut; feature: human-associated habitat; material: faeces | place: Austria | collected 2013 | reverse complement strand
CGATATCAGAAGATGGTCAGGAGAGACCGAAGAAGAGATGTCCGATATCAGAAGATGGTCAGGAGAGACCGAAGAAGAGACCGCAGAAGGCAGAAAAGGTCTCTAAGAATCAGAAAAAGCAGGCGGCACGGCCGGCGGCAAGAAAAGCGCAGACAAAACGCAAGCGAAAAAGACGTGTAGGATTGATGATCCTATTATTGATCATACTTGGGATAGCCGCAATTGCAGGAGCATTTCTGTGGAAGAAGTACAGTCCGTCAAAGGAACGGATGGATGTAAAAAAATATTATGGAATTGAAAACGATAGTCAGATGGCTATTACGGTAGATGATCAGATTGTGGAACCTCACGGAATGATATCGGATGGGAAAGCGTATGTGCAATATGAAGTTGTAAGAGATTATATCAACAGCCGTTTTTACTGGGATGCCAATGAGAACAAGCTTTTGTACACACTGCCGACAGATATTGTAACTGTGGAAATCGGAAGCAAAGATTACAGTGTTTCCAAAGAAAAGAAAAGTGAAGATTATGTTATCCTGAAGACAGAAGGAAACACAACTTATGTCGCATTAGATTTTATTCAGCAATATACGAATATAGATTATGAAGTATATGATAGTCCGAACCGGGTGATGATTACTTGTGACTGGGGAAAGAAACAGGTTGCAACAGTGAAGTCAGATACACAGGTTCGATATCGCGGCGGGGTTAAGAGCCCAATCGTGACAGATGTGAAGAAAAAAGATGAAGTGATTGTTCTGGAGAATGAACAGAACTGGAAAAAGATTCTTACAAAAGACGGGTATATCGGATATGTGAAGAAAAATGCATTGAAGAATGAAAAAACTAAGAATGTTACTCGCGATTTTACGGAACCGGAATACACCAGTATCAAGAAAGATTATACCATTAATATGGCATGGCATAATGTAACCAACAGTACCGCCAATAGCGGTTTGCAGCAGAGACTTGCAGATAGTAAAGGGTTAACGACAATTGTGCCGACATGGTTCCATGTGAAAGATACAGAAGGGAATCTTGAATCAATTGCTTCAACAGATTATGTAAATTATGCACATCAGGCAGGCCTGGAAGTGTGGGCCGCTATCAGGGATTTCGATGGGGGAATCGGATCCAATGATGAATCACTTCAATTACTCAGCTATAGCTCGAGAAGAGAGAATCTTATCAATCAATTGATAGGAGCGGTGATGCAGGTCGGAATAGACGGCATCAATGTAGATTTTGAAAAGATTTCAAAAGATTGTGGAGTTCATTATATACAATTTATCAGAGAACTGTCTGTAAAATGCAGACAAAATGGTATCGTACTTTCGGTGGATAATTATGTTCCTAAGGGATATAATCAACAGTACAATCGCAAAGAACAGGGCGTTATGGCAGACTATGTCATTATTATGGGATATGATGAGCATAATGGAAGTTCACTGGAAGCAGGTTCAGTATCTTCTTATGAATTTGTAAAAGAAGGAATTGAGGAGACGATCAAAGAAGTACCGGCAGAGAAAGTGATTAGTGGGATTCCGTTCTTTACAAGACTGTGGTCGGAAACGCCGAAAACACAGGAAGAACTGAATCAGGAGGCAGGAACAGAAGCAGCAGATTATCCGATGAAGGTGACAAGTGAAGCACTGGGAATGTCTACAGCCAGAGATAAGATCAGCCAGGCAGGTGCAGAAACAACATTAGATGAAACAACCGGGAATAATTATGCGACCTGGGAAGCTGACGGTGTAACATATGAAATCTGGCTGGAGGATGCAACCTCGATTGAGCCGAAGCTTCAACTCATGAAGGAGAATAAGCTTGCAGGTACTGCCGCATGGGCATTAGGACAGGAAAGTTCAGATATCTGGAATTTGATTTTGAAGTATGTAAATTAGAGTGATGAAAGATCAGAGAGTGAGATTACTTTCTGGTCTTTCTTTTTTTGAATGAACAGATGGGAAAATTCATATACTGAAACAAACAGGTGCTTTGGTGAAATATACGAAGTTTTGGAGGTTTCAGGAAGTGCGCAAGAAAATTGAATTGTTAGTATTACTTCTGGCGCTGGCAGGAATCTATACCGTCAGCCGAAATCTGGAAAAATATGTACAATCGGATCAGGTGAAAAGTGAACAAGAGCGGAAGATGGATCTTGTTGTTATAGATAGTGGTCACGGGGGAAGTGATCCGGGAAAGGTTGGTATCAATGAAGTCCTGGAAAAAGATATCAACCTTAAGATTTCAAAACAAGTGGAAAAAGAACTGAAGAATAAAGGTTATCAAGTTGTTATGACCAGGGAAAAAGATCAGATGCTCGCAGGAGAAACTTCCGGAAATTCCAAAATAAAGGATATGAAAGCGAGAGTTGATCTGATAAATGAAAAGGCTCCGGGGCTTGCGGTCAGCATTCATCAGAATAGTTATCACGAAGAGGAAATACATGGTGCACAGGTATTTTATTATTCCCATTCAGTAGAAGGGCATACAGCGGCAAAGCTGATGCAGCAGGCGCTTCTTGGCGCGGACAGTGAGAATACGAGGCAGGAAAAGGCCAATGATACATATTATCTGCTCAGGAGGACTCAGGTGCCGACAATCATCGTAGAGTGTGGTTTCCTGAGCAACCAACAAGAAGCAGAGCTTCTGGCGGGAAAAGATTATCAGAAAAAAATTGCCAAGGCAATCGCAACAGGAATTGACGAGTATCTGAAAAATGCTGCCGATGGTACATAGAACGATAAATCGCCAGACAGACGTGATTTGGTTCGAAAAAATATTTGGAAAGTGATAACAGGTGTAGTATAATAACAAACATGAAGACAATAGTAGAAAAAATTACAAAAGAACAACTTAATACAGAGGAAGGAAAGAAGATTATTGGTCAGGCCGGAGACTTTTTAAAAGAAGGTGGACTGGTAGCGTTTCCAACGGAAACAGTATATGGTCTCGGTGCTGATGCTTTGAATAAGACCGCTTCAACCAAGATTTATGCGGCAAAGGGCAGACCTTCGGATAATCCTCTGATCGTGCATATTACGAATATGGGAGCACTGGATAAGATTGCAGATATTATTCCGGAAGTTGCTTATAAAGTGGCTGATGCTTGCTGGCCGGGACCGCTTACAATGATTTTCCAGAAGACAGAGGAAGTGCCATATGAGACAACAGGAGGCCTGGATACAGTTGCAGTACGTATGCCAAGTGATGAGATCGCAAGAGCTTTGATCGATGCGGGCGGCGGGTATATTGCTGCGCCAAGCGCGAATACTTCAGGACGTCCGAGCCCGACGAAAGCTGAGCATGTAGAAGAAGATTTAAGCGGTAAGATCGAGATGATTTTAGATGGAGGAGCAGTAGATATCGGAGTTGAATCTACCATTCTGGATATGACCGTAACACCGCCTATGATTTTACGCCCTGGTGCGATTACAAAGGAGATGCTCACAGAACTTATCGGTGAAGTAGACATTGACAGAACATTGATTACGCCGGACAGCAAAGTGAAACCGAAAGCTCCGGGGATGAAGTATCGACATTATGCTCCGAAAGCGGATCTTAGTATTGTGGAGGGACCGATGGAACTTGTGATCGATGCGATCAACCAGATGTCTGCAGAGCGTATGGCTAAAGGACACAGAGTCGGTGTGATCGGAACACAAGAGACTGTAGGCCGATACAAGGCAGACGTAGTGAAAAGCATAGGAACAAGGGCAGACGAAGCAACTATCGCCAATCATTTGTATGCGGTATTGCGCGAGTTCGATGATGCTGAAGTAGAGTATATATATAGTGAATCATTTGCAGCCGGAGGAATCGGCAGTGCAATTATGAATCGATTGCTAAAGGCAGCAGGACATCATGTGATAGATGCCTGATGGCTCTTTATGTGGTGCAGATCAAATCAGATGTGTGCCGGATATTAAAAAAACTGATAAACATGTCATGAGATGGAGGAGAAAAACATGTCTAAAGTACAGATTATGGATCATCCGCTGATCCAGCACAAAGTGAATTATATCCGCAGAAAAGAAGTTGGTTCCAAGGAGTTCCGTGAGATTGTTGGGGAGATTGCGGCTCTTATGTGTTATGAGGCAACAAGAGATCTGAAATTACAGGATGTAGAGATCGAGACACCAATCTGTAAGATGGTTGGAAAAGAATTAAGTGGGAAGAAATTGGCAGTTGTACCGATCTTACGTGCAGGACTGGGAATGGTCGATGGAATGCTGAGCATGATTCCGGCTGCAAAAGTAGGTCATATCGGTCTTTACAGAGATCCGGAAACGTATGAACCAGTGGAATATTATTGTAAGCTTCCGGCAGACTGTGATGAGAGGGAAGTATTTGTTGTGGATCCTATGCTGGCAACAGGAGGTTCAAGCGTAGCAGCAATTCAGATGTTGAAGGAAAAAGGTGTGAAACATATTCGTTTCATGTGCATTATAGCAGCTCCGGAAGGCGTAGAACGTATGCAGAAAGAGCATCCGGATGTAGATATTTATATCGGTGCTCTGGATGAAAAACTCAACGAGCATAAGTATATTATTCCGGGACTTGGTGATGCTGGAGATCGTATTTTCGGAACGAAATAGGAGGAAGCAGCAGTGAGTGACAAACGTAAAGACTATATCAACTGGGATGAGTATTTTATGGGAGTAGCAAAGCTATCCGGACTTAGATCCAAAGACCCGAATACTCAGGTTGGGTGCTGTATTGTCAGTCAGGATAATAAGATTTTATCTATGGGATATAATGGACTGCCGAAGGGCTGCTCAGATGATGAGTTCCCGTGGGTGAGAGAAGGAGAAAATCCATTAAAGACAAAATATGTCTATACAGTACACAGTGAACTGAATGCGATTCTGAATTTCCGTGGAGGAAGTCTGGAAGGAGCAAAGCTCTATGTGTCTCTTTTCCCATGTAATGAGTGTGCAAAAGCAATCATTCAAAGTGGAATCAAAGAAGTTATCTACGACTGTAACAAATATGATGGAAGCACAGCTGTACAGGCATCTATGCGTATGTTCGATGCAGCAGGAGTGGCTTATCACCAATACAAGAGATCGGATCGCAAGATAGAGATTGAATTGTAAATTAGATATTCTTAAAAAATCGGCAGAGTAGAGAAGCAGATGAGAGGATTTCCGGGAGGAGATCCTCTTTTTTAAATAGAAAAATATGTGGGATAAAAATAGTATGCTATATAAATAATACTGATTTTTAAGATTAAACCTATGAAATGAAACAGTATTTCTGAATAAAAATCAGACAGGGATATTTTAAAATATGTCATATGGTAAGCTTAACAAGGATATATATGAAAATAGAAGGAGGCTTGGATATGTCACAGAGATGTTCGAATTTTATGATAAATTTTCTGATCCGTATGGCAGTCGGGGTGATGTTGATTCTTGTGATAAATGGATTCTTCGTGTCAAAAGAGATTCCGGTAAGGGTGGGGCTGAATCCAATAACAATGGCCGCCTCCGGAACATTAGGAGTCCCGGGGGTTGCCCTGCTATATGGTGTGGCCTTTTATGAGAGCCGGTAAGCAACACTGCAGATAAACCCTTTGGGAGCAAGAATGGAAGTGATTCTCCAGGATGAATATTCGTCCTGGAGGTCTTTTTTATCCGGAGTGATGTAAAATGTACGTTCGGATTCCTTCGTAAGATAAAAAGAAGTGAAAGAAGTTGTCATACCCGTTCCAAGTCCCTTTACGAAGGATTCTTTTAAAGTCCAATAATGGATAAAATGTTTTACACGCTCTTCGTCAGAGTAATCAAGAAATTTTTTAATTTCCTCCGCGTGAAAAAAACGTCCCATCAGCGATTGAAGCCTGACATTTCTGTCAACTTTTTCAATATCAATACCTAGTGGTGTAGAGGTTGACATTGCAAATGCAAGGTAGCCTTCGGTATGAGAAATATTAAAATAAAGATTCCGTCCGATTGCTGGAGAGGCAAGATAGGGTTTGCCATGCCTGGATTCATGCAGGCATACCAGACCTTTGTCAATACACAGATAATAAGAAAGGATTTCTCTGATCATGGCACGCCCGGCACCTGCTTTGTGCAAGTTGCTGTCATCCGGTTCCGGCACATAGATAATGTGTACTTCGCCTGCAGCAGGAAATGAAGGAGTTTTACCTTGTAAATCGCGTAATTTTAAGAATTTGAACTCCATAATATGGACTCCTTTCCAGTGAGATAAAGTCGGTAAGTTTTAAAATTCTATGGATATATTATAACTGTTTCCAGATGATTTTCAATGATTGATAAAAACAAATCTATCTATGTTGCACAAAGTTTTACATTTTCTAAAAAAGGGATAGACAAAAGGGGAAAGCCTGTCTATAATCCAAGACATCTGATTGTTATATTCTAGTTGGCAAGACATAACCATTCAAGTTATTCAAAGTAATTCAATGTTATTCGACCATTTATTCCGGTCATGAATTCCTAAGAAGATAACGAGAGAACACACAAGAAGAGGAGGGATAATATGTGGAGAGCAAAAATCTGGTAATCTGTGATCCAGAGACAAAATTTGCTTCCGCGTTTGCACAGTATCTTACAAGACAGAAAGAATTGGCGGTCCGTGTCAGGACATGCAGTGATCTTTCTTATGTATTGGCTATACAGGAGAAAGAGAAGATCGATTTTCTGTTCATATCTTCGGAGTATCCGGAAGATTCCAGAAAACAGGTAAAAGCCGGTATGGTATTTGTAATCGCACCAGAAAGAGAGGTGACGTTGGAAAACCGGGAGGTGCCGATCTACAAATACCAGCCGGGAGATCAGATCCTGGCGGAAATGATTCGTCAGTGCAGCATATCAGGAGACGAGAAGCAGATATTTTTAAAGATTACCGGTAAAAAGAACTGCAGAGTAATTGCGGTATATTCTCCGGTGAGAAGAATTGGAAAGACAACCTATGCAATCCGGCTTGGAAGAAAACTGGCAAAGGAGGCAAATGTATTGTATCTGGGAATGGAAACTTACGGTGGAGAAGGTGGACATTTTCCGGAAGGAACACAGACACTGGCAGATGTCCTGTACTATGCAAGGCAGGAACAGAGCAATATCGGAATGGTACTTACAACTATTGTGAGACACTCGGAAAATCTGGATTATATAGTACCGATGCCTGTATCCGAAGACATTAAGGAGATTGACTCGGAAGAGTGGATCAGGCTGATACAGAAAATTATAGAACAAAGTATTTATGAAATCGTGATTCTGGATATGGATGAAGGCGTTCGGGACATTTACCGGGTGCTTCGGATCTGTAATGAGATTCACATGCTTACGATTGATGAGCCGGTCGCAGAGGCGAAGGTGGAGCAGTTCGAGGCAGAACTGGAACTTCTGGGCTACGAGGATGTCAGACGTAAGATCATACGAAAGGAGCAACGCACATGATACAGGCGGAACAGCTTCATGCGAGGATTCTGGAGGAACTGGATCTGTCCAGAGATATTCCGGATGAGGAGCTGACGGAGTTGATTCACCGCGTGCTGGACGAGGCATCCGGCAGAGAATATATACCGCTTGGGAAAAAGGCGGAGCTTGGCAGAGAATTATTTAATGCATTCCGGAAATTTGATCTTCTTCAGGAATTTCTGGAAGATGATAAGATCACGGAGATTATGATTAACGGGACTGAGAATATATTTCTGGAGAAGGAAGGAAAACTGATCAGATCCGGGAAAAGGTTTGTTTCGCGGGAGAAGCTGGAAGATGTCATTCAACAGATCGTTGCAGGATCCAATCGAATCGTAAATGAAGCATCTCCAATCGTGGACGCAAGACTTCCGGACGGGTCGAGAGTAAATGTGGTACTGGGGCCCATCGCTTTAAATGGGCCCATAGTAACCATAAGAAAATTTCCAAAAGAAGCAATTACAATGAAACAGTTGATCCGGTGGGGTTCTATCTGCCGGGAAGTAAAAGAATTTCTGGTAAAGCTTGTTAGGGCAGGCTACAACATATTCATCAGTGGAGGAACCGGATCAGGCAAGACCACATTCCTGAATGCTTTATCGCAATACATACCAAAGGATGAAAGAATCATTACAATTGAAACTAAAACGCACTTTTCTTAATTTTTAGCAATGTGCAGTTTTCCTTTAAAACAAAGGGGTTGCAAGGGTTTGGCTTGTTCTATTCTAAAGGCACTTTTTGGGGTTTATCGTAACTTTAAACATAAAATAAACATAATTTACAAAGGAAGAAGGGTTGTTATATGCCACAATTTTATATGATTGATATTTATAATGTTAGTATTATTATTAAAGCAGAGACAGAGTCAGAGAAGTATTATATGGATATATTTAGGAAAGAAATAGAAATGGGAATGGTAACGGTAGAAAGTATTTGCAAGTGGTGTATATTGCATCATATACAGTATGGTATCAAGTTTAAATATTACAAGTATCCTAGGAATGCGATATGTAAGAATATAAAATATCTGATAGAATACATCGGAATGAAAAAAGATTTAAAAAACTTTAAATAAAAGTATTGACAATTTAGAGAAGGATGATATAATGATAGATGTAGAGGATTAGCATAGAAAGCAATACCTAGGCGGTACACCTTGATGTCCAAAAAACATATTGAATTATTAATGTTGAAAAGATGGTGTGTGTTTCTATGTCTCTATATAAGAACAATTTAATGAGAACAGAACAGACTATTGATTTTTTCGTAGTCTGTTTTTTTGTGGAGTTGTATTAGGATAAATACAAGTAAGTGATAGCCAACAAACAATATCTGCCAAACAATAACAAATAACAAGCCGAAGTGGATGAACGCAAGGGCAATGATAACAAACAGTTTGAAGGAAGTATTTTCAATGTATGTTATTGTTGCCCTTTTTATTTTGAAAAGAAAAGGGGTGAACTATTGATTGAATGATGCAGTCATTGGACTTGACGCCGTAACAATGGTAGTGAGCGGTAAATGTCCTAAACAAATAGAACAAAGAGTAGAGAAGAGAAACAAGCAAGGGCAATTGTATTTGAGAGTTGATAAAACAAAACAGAGAGATACGTACAATGTAACAATAGTGTTACCGTCTATAATAAGACCGACAAATATACGTGGATTCTCATTGTTGGATTCTGTAAAGTTAGAATATGTAATAGACGTAGTAAAACAAGACTTGCAAGAGATTCTTGGAACAAATAATTTAGAACAACTCATTGTTAAAAAACTGGAAATCAATGCAAATAAAAGTGTTCCGTCAAGGGTAAATGCTGATGCAATAACAGAACTAATGGCACGTGCATTGTTAAAGCCAGACGCACAACAAATTGAACATTGCCATGGTGTAAACATACATGAAGCAAGAACAATTAAGACAAAAGTTATTGATGGGTTTAAAACAGCAAGAGACAGTACCGGTCGGTATCAGTGTAAATTTTATAGAAAAGACCGACAGTTAGACTTAGAAAACAAAATAAATCCGACAATCCGCATGGAACTTGTGTATAATGCCAAAGGTGTCTCGCAAGCCTTGGGGAAAAAAGGGAAAGGGATTTCAGTATTAACAGATATACTACAACAGTCAGCCATGCAGAAACTTATATTAAGATATGTATTGGATGTTAGAGCTAGTATCATGCCTGCTATCCGCCTTTACCTAGAAGATGCAACTAACTTAGTGTTGAATGACCTAAAGGCAGGAAATGGGGCATATAAGACCTTTTTAAAGAGATATGACATTATTAAATATGATTATCGTATTTTTAGAGTGGCAATGTTCAAGTTTTACAAATTGGTAGGTAACACAAAACAAAGTGCAAGTGTACAGTGTAGCAGAATTAAGGCAAGAGCAATAGAAGAAGAAATTGTTGTGAATGAAGGGACAGTGAAACAGCTCGAAGAGATGTTCAAGGAAATCCGTTTACAGGAAGTATAGAAATTATCAAAAACTGTTAATTTTGTTCTTGTTTGATTTTAGCAAAACATTATTTAGAATCAATTTAAACACTGTTTAAAGGCAATTCAGAGAAGAAAAAGGGAAAACACAGAAACAGAAAAGTATCAATATAATTGTGATAACAGTACAATATCAGAAGGGAGTGAACAGCGTGTATGGCATGGAAAACAGGACAAAGTGGAAACAAAAAAGGCAGACCTAGGCTAGATGAAGTGGAAAAACAAAATGTTTCGTATTTCAAACAACAATTAAAAAAGTATTCTGTTCCTGCATTGGAAGAACTGTTTGAGCTTATGACGAATTCTATAAACCAAGACATTAGATACAAATGTGCAACTTATATTTTAGACCGTTGTTATGGAAAAGAGTTTGTAGCAGAACGTATGGAAGAACAAAGCAAGGATATAACGATACAGTTGATAACAAGACAGGGGACAGAGGTAGACCAAACATTGATAGATAAGGAAGAACAAGAATTATGGAATGAAGCAATAATGGAAGATGATACAGATGATTGGGGTTCAGATATTTATTTGGGTTAAGAAAGGAAGTTGATTATTATGTCATGGGCTGAAAGAGCATATGAATATAGAACAAATGGAAAAAGAAAACAGGAAGATGAGCAGGATATTGCAAATAGATTGATGCAGAGAAGAAATAAATTGTTTGAAAGAATTGGTAAGATAAGTAATCATAAAGAACTTATTGAGGTTGACAAAGAGTTAAAAGCATTAGAAGCAGATGGTTATACAGATAAAAATGATTTAATTATTTTACGAAAACAAATGCAGGAGAAAGTGCAGGAGTTAAAACAAGAATTTGCTAAAAATCGAGAAGAACTTGTAAAGAAACAGAAATTGATTAAACAGCAACGTTTTAGAGAGAGTGAAGAAATATTAACAAGGTTAAACGCAGAAGCAGATAACATTCTTTTACAGTTACTTATGCAGTTATCAACAGATGATGTGAAGAACAAAGTTATTGTTTCGGATATGATGAAAAGACAGGACAGAGCCACATCCATTGCAATTATGAAACTGTCACAAATGCCTATGTACGATGGCTTAATTACGCCGAGAATGAAAGAAAATCTGTTAGTGCAGAGTAAGTCAGATGCGGAAATTAAATGGCAGGAAAAGCAGGATAATAAGGTTGTAGAGGTTGGAAAAGAATTAGCAGATGTCACAATGAAAAGTTTTATGCTTGACAAAACAGAAGCGGTTATTTTCCCGAAAGAAAATGTTGTGTTCAAATAAAGAGAGGTGTCAGATATGAAAAAGGCAATGAATAATAAAAAGACAAGTAATAAACAGAGGGAAACTATGAAGGTAATAGAAACAGTTCAAACAAAGAAAGAATTGTGCGAAGAACAGGAGCAGAAAGCACCGTTGATGTTGACGATAGATGAAACAGCGAGTAAAAGTGGATTGTCAGCATATACTATCAGAACATGGATAAAGACAGGGGTTTTACCATATGTTTTGATTGGTAGAAAATATTTAATCTCATGGGATAACTTTTGTAAATTCCTTAATTCAAATATGGGGGTAGCGTAACATGGATAAAGAAGTAAAGAACAGGACAGCAGAAGAAACAGAAGCACTTTATAAAGTTTTGACAGACGCATATACAAAAAGATTTAAAATCAGAACATGGCTTTTTGATAGGATTCTTTCACATATGTTAGAAAAGATGAAGGAAGAGTCAACGATATATTATTTAATGCAAAAGGTGCAGGAACATAGAACAATGTCAAAATAGGGTATACTTAAATGTTACAAATCAAAACATAACAAAACATGTAAAATATACATTGAAAAACATAATATTTTACAAAGTGTAAAACATATTATTGACTTTAATTTTACATTATGCTACACTTGTATTATCAAATAGAAAACAAAGGATGATGATATGAGAGTAGCGTATGTAAGAGTATCAACAGTAGAACAAAATGAAGCAAGACAGGTAGAAGCGTTAAAGGTGCATGATATAGAAAAATGGTATATAGAAAAAGTATCAGCAAAGGACACGAACAGACCGAAGTTGAAAGAAATGTTAGAATATGTCAGAGAAGGTGACACGATATATATACACGATTTTTCTAGGCTTGCACGTAGCACAAAAGATTTATTAGGAATTGCAGAACAATTAGAAGATAAAGGTGTACATTTGGTTTCTAACAAAGAAAACATTGATACATCAACACCAACAGGAAAGCTAATGTTAACAATGATTGGTGCGATTGCAGAATTTGAAAGAAGTAACCTGCTTGAAAGGCAGAGAGAAGGCATTGCAATAGCGAAACAGGAAAACAAGTACAAAGGTCGAAAAGCTAAAGACATTAAAAATTTTGACTTATGGTATAGCAGATATAAAAATAGAGAAATAAACAAAGTCCAGTTTGCAAAAGAAATAAATGTTTCAAGACCAACTTTGGATAAGTTAATAAGAGAACATGAGGAAAAAATGCAAGAGAACTAAAAGGGGTGTAAGATATGGCAACAATAAGAAAGATAAAAAACAGCAAAAAGGGTGCTTATCAAATTATTGTTTCAAATGGGTATGATTCCAACAATAAGCAAATCAGAGTAACAACAACATTCACACCCGATAAAACAAAGTCCCAGAGACAGCAAGAAAAACAGGTGCAGGAGTTCGCTATTGATTTTGAACGGCAAGTTAAAACGGGAAGGGTTTACAGTGGTGATAAAATTAGTTTTGCTGATTTTGTAAAAGAATGGGAAGAGAAAGAAGCAAAACAAAATTTAGAAGAAACAACATTGTATAGTTATAAAGGACATTTGAAAAATGTTATTCTTCCTGCTATTGGAAAATATAAAATGTCAAAAGTAACACCTGCTATATTGGAACAATTTTATAGAAGTCTTACAAAGGACAATGCAAAGAAAGACGGAAAAGGAAGTTACAAAATTGCCAGTATAAAGAAATTTCATAAAATCATTAGTGGCATTATGAGAACAGCGGTTAGATGGAATGTTATAGAAGAAAATCCTTGTGATAAAGCAGAATTGCCAAGAGAGCGAAACAAAAGTAATGACGTGAAGCACTTTACACTTGAACAAGCAATGACGTTTTTAGAAGCAATGGACAAGCCCTATAGTGTTCCGTTTAAAGGACATAAAATAACAGTTCCGAGCGGTAAAGTGATAGAGTTAGATACATATATTAAAGAGAGAATGTTGCCAATTCAGTTCAAAATATTCTATCGTTTATCTCTGTTTGGTGGATTGAGAAAAGGGGAATTGATTGCATTAACATGGCAGGACATAGATTTTGAAAACAACACTTTAAGTATCACAAAATCAGCAGGACACGTGCAGGAAGGGCAAACAATAAAGGCAACAAAAACAGTTAATTCAAATAGAATCATTCCTATACCTAAAACAGAGATTGATTTATTGAGCAGATGGAAAACAGAACAGAAAAATTTTATGTTGACGGTTGGGAGTAAATGGGAAGGTTATAGAGGAAAAGAATTTGATAAAAACAATGTGTTCATTCAGATGAATGTCAATTATGGTAAAACAATGAATGTTTCCACGCCTTATAGAAAGTTTGTTGATTTTATTAACTACTATAACCAAACAATAGAAAAAGAAGAAAACAAATTGCCAGTGATTCCCCTGCATGGATTAAGACATACTTGTGCAACATTGAATATAGCATTAGGAACGGATATAAAGACCGTACAAGCCATATTAGGACACGCCAACATACAAACTACATTAAACACATATACTCATGCACTGGAAGAAAAGAAACGTGAAGCGTCAAATGCATTAGACGTATTATTGAATAAGCAAGCATAAACAAAAACAGATGTTCATTTTTTTGGTGGGCATCTGTTTTATATTATTCGCTTTTAAATTCAACGACTTCATCAATACGACATTCTAAAAGACTATATATTTTTTCGATGGTTAAAAGAGTTGTATTTTTATTATGTTTTAGATTATAAAGAGTTTTGCTATCTACACCATGATTCAACAACCAATATGTAGAATAACCCTTAATTTCCAATGTTTTCCATAAAGGTTCATATGAAATCATGTTATACCTCCCATAATATATATTTTCACTATACAGAAGGTAGAAATTGTTGAATATACCGATTGTTTTCAGTATAATAGGAGAAGAGTAAAGGAAAGTGAGGAATTATAATTATGGAAATGTTAGCAACGTTATTATGTATGTTTTCAATGTTTGCGGGTATCTTTTTTATCATTGCGTCCATTGTGCGTAAAATTTGGAAGAAGCCAAAAAAGAAATTATATTCCAGAGGTTTATTGATATCTGCAATTGTTTTTGTTTTGAGCATTGTATTGTTTGCAGTATTTGAAACGCCAGAAACTAAAGCTGAAAATGAACAACGGCGCATAGAAGCACAGAAGGAGAAAGAGGAAAAAGAACAGGCTGAAAAAGAAGCTAAGGAGCAAAAGGCTAAGGAAAAGGAAGAGCAAAAGGCTAAGGAAAAGGAAGAGCAAGAAGCTAAGGAAAAGGAAGAGCAAGAAGCTAAAGAAAAAGCTGAGAAGGAGAAAAAGGAACAGACTGAAAAGGAAGAAGCTAAGAAAAAAGAGAAACAAAAAGATTCTAAAAAGGAAAAAACAGATTCGTCAAAAACAACAAAGTCTCAAGATGCTCAGAAAGAAGAAAACAAATCATCAATAGAGGAAGATTTGCGAAAAGCAATTGTTAAGGTTGTTGGGGAAGAAAATCTTGAAACTTTTAACTATGTTCCCGATAATAACTTTGCTTTAATAAAATTTAAAGGCAGTGAGAGCTTATCTTCTAAAATGACAGTAAAAGGAATGTATATGGATATTTCAAATGTTCTGAAAGGAATTCAAAAAGATATAAATGTTAATGTTGATATCAATGTTACTTATCCTTTACAAGATTCTTATGGGAACATAAGCGAGGATATTGTTATCAAAGCAACTTTCAATAATGAAACAATTAAGAAAATTAATTTTGATAATTTTGATTATAATAATATTCCATCTATAGCGGATGAATGGTGGAATCATCAAGCATTGAACTATTAACATATAGCTTGATAAAAAAGGAAATCCATGCATATTAAAAATAGTAAACATTAAATAAACATAAAAAAAGTTAGCACTCTTAAAATATAGGGTGCTTTTCTTATGTTTAAAATGCCAGTATTCCTTGTAAATACGCCATTCTTGAAACGATTATAACAAGTGTATGTTTTGCGATGCGTTATCCCAATTGAGGACAACGCAGAACTACGGATTCTGGATATTCCAAACCTGGTAACTCTTGAGGCGAGATGCGCCAATCTTGAGGGAACAGGTGAGATTACTATACGCGAATTAATTCGGACGGCGCTTCGGATGAGACCAAATCGCATCATTGTCGGGGAAGTTCGCGGAGCCGAAGCAATTGATATGCTGCAGGCACTTAATACCGGTCATGATGGAAGTCTTAGTACCGGTCATGCCAATAGTCCTAAGGATATGCTTTCTAGGCTGGAGAGCATGGTGCTGATGGGAATGGATCTTCCTCTGGGGGCAGTTCAGAGACAGATTGCATCAGGAATAGACATTATTGTGCATCTTGGAAGACTCAGAGATAAAAGCCGTAAAGTACTGGAGGTTTCAGAAATCCTGGATTATCAGGACGGTGAGATTCTGGTGAGTCCACTGTACAGATTCGAAGAGACAGGAGAAAAGGATGGGAAAATTCAGGGAACTTGGAGAAAAATGGACGACCTGGTTCATACACAGAAGTTACTGGCAGCAGGATATAAAGAAGTGTGAATATGTAAAAATGATCTTGAAGGTCATCATGATTGTGACAGGAACGGCATGGATATATTATCGCTCATGGGTGGCAGTTATATTGTTGATTCCGGCAGGCGTGTGGTATTACATACAGCTTCTGGACGAATGCATTAAGCGAAAAGAACAGGAATTTCTAGTACAGTTCAAAGAACTGATACAGACATTTTCCTCTTTACTGAATACAGGATATTCTGTGGAAAATGCAGTGAAAGAGAGCCTGAAAGAGATGCAGGTTTTTTACTCTGATGATGCGGCAATTCTACGTGAGCTGGAAATCATGGTCAGGCAGATCCGGGTACAGGTACCGGTGGAACAGGCAGTAGAAGAACTGTCCGAGAGAACAAAGCTTCCAGATGTGGAAAGCTTTGCCGGAGTCTTTGTCACGGCCAAGAGAAGCGGAGGAAATCTGATGTCTATTATCCGCAATACAGCGGATCAGATTGGAGACAAAATTGATGTAAAACGGGAAATTGATACAATGCTGGCGGCGAAAAAATATGAATTTCAGGTGATGTCGGTCATTCCTTTTGGAATTGTACTTTATATGACTGTCAGTTTTCCGGAATTTATGGGAAATCTTTACGGAAATATAGCAGGAAGAGGAGTGATGACAGGATGTTTGATCATATATTTGGGCGCATACGGGCTTGGGCGAAAGATCATCGAGATCGAAGTCTGAGTATCGGGATCATGTTAGTGGTGTTTTCGGTGGGCGTTGCAGCTCTTATCTGGGATTACAATGGTGCCTACAGAAAAAATGTAGAGGAGATCACAAGAAAAACTTATGGCAAAGGGAAGAAGACAGAAGAACTGCGTGTAGAGGGAAAAGACCGGGTATTGGGGGAAATTCCGATCGAAGTAACAGAGCAGGTCTACGGAGAACAGGAAATCAGTCAGGTATTAAAGCAGGCAGTAAAGAAAATAGATTCGTTGATTCTGGCGGAGAATATAAGTCTGGATCATGTGGACCGGGATTTGAATCTTCTGACCGAGATTCCAGGAAAGCCGATCGATGTTACATGGAAGCTTGACCGCTATGATGTGATCAATATTTACGGAAAATTAAAGGAAGATAAGCTTGTAAGTGAAGGGACACCGGTGAAGCTGACAGCCATATTGACGTATCGGGAAGATGTAGAAAAACAGGTACTGTATGAATGTATGGCAATGGTCTATCCACGAATGACCGGAAGTGATGGAGCGTTATTAGAAAAGGTGCGCCGGACAGTGGCAGAAAAAGATCAGGATACCAGAGAATCCGGGACGTTAACATTGCCGAAACAGGTGGACGGACAGGAAATACATTTTTATACGGTAATGAACTGGAGAGGTGCAGTAATTATGGCGGCTGCAGTTGTGATTTCCGTGCTGTTTTTTGCGCTGGACAAGCAGAACGAGATAAAAGAAAAACAGGCAAGACAAAAACAGATGTGTCTGGATTATCCGGAAGTCATCAGTAAGCTGACATTACTTTTAGGAGCAGGAATGACGGTCCGCAAAGCATGGAGAAAGATTGTAAATGATTACGATTCGCGGATAAAGCAGCAAGGGAAGCGTGCAGTTTATGAAGAAATGAAGTATACATGCCGACAGATGGATGGCGGTGTTCCGGAAGCAGAATGTTATGAGAAATTCGGAAGAAGATGCGGGACACAGGAATATATGAGATTTGGTGCATTGCTGTCACAAAACCTGAGAAAAGGTACAAAAGGTCTAAATAACCTGCTTCGGCTGGAAGCAATCCAGTCTTTTGAAGAGCGAAAAGCAAGAGCAAGACGGCTCGGGGAAGAAGCAGGAACAAAGCTGTTACTTCCGATGTTTCTGATGCTGGCAGAGGTGCTTGTGATTGTTGTAGTCCCGGCATTTTTTACCGTACAAATGTAGGCATTGTAAAAATATAAAAATATGTCACAGAAGATATGACGGAATAGAAAAGCGGGTGTAGAGAAGCAAAAATAGAGAAAGCGGGAGGATTAATTATGTGGAGAGTCTGGTATTTAAAACACAGAGTGAGAGAAATATTGGAAAACAAAGACGGAGTCGGAGTTGTGGAAATTATCTTAATTTTGGTGGGAATATGTACCCCCTAGTATGGGGTGGGTATAAGGTGTATAGGGTAAAAATGTGTGGATAAATAGAACTGAATGTACAGTGAAAGGGGAAAGTGTGTATGAGGTCAAAGGGAAAAACAACAGAAGAGGTTGTGCTGGTTAGATATTATAATGTACTGTTTTATTTATTTTTTAAGGTAGGGGTAGATGATTTTAAGAGACAATGTTTGGTAAATAGAATAGAGTCAGGGGAAAGTACACAGATGAAACAAATACAGGAATGGTGCTATTACCATCAGATTCCATTTAAGACTAGATTTATTTATAGAAGGGATTTCCCAGTGAAAGCTAACTTGTGGAACTTATATTCATATTGTAGATTTAGAATTGAAATGAGACATAATATATAAATAAAAAAAGTAGTAATAATCTTTGACAAATTATTACTACTTATAATATATAGTTTGTTTTCATTGATATACCTCGCTCCTAAGATTTAGTTCATATGAGTTTGATAAGTAGAGGAAGCTTACTTATTCTTCTTATGCCTAGTTTTTTTCTTTTTTTTCTTTTTTTTCTTTTGGGAGTTAGATAAATGCTTATCCTTGCTACCCTTTAAGTCCCCGAGTATGGGGTTATTATTTAATTCTAAAGAATCAAATAAATTATTTTTTAGAAAATCATCTAAAAGCTTTTCTTGTTTCCTTTGGCGGATAAAAAAGGATATTGTACATATCAAAATAGGTAGGTACAATAAACCAAGCACTAGGAAATATTCAATAGTCCATTGTTTGACCGCTCCGAAAATTAGGGCAATGGTATATAGAATATTTCCTGCGAACAGCCAAGGGGGGAAAGGATTTGCCCCGGGACTGTTTTTATAATACCAAGATAAAAAATAATCGTTGAATCGCTTCGGGGATTTGGGGTTCATGGGATCACTCCTTTCTTGAATATAACTTTATTATATCAAAGGGGTTGGTTAAAATCAACAAGATGCAGAAAAAAGTGAATGACAATTTATACTGTATAGATAAAAAAATTATATATACTATTGCATTTAGAGAAAAAAATGAATAAATTTAATCAAGAAGTTAAAAATAGAATTGACGAATATAATAAAAATACAATTGAAGATTTTATGCTTTTCTGATATTATGTTATTAAACAATAATTTTCCAGTATATCATCTATCAAATACTTAGGTCAATTTATTTTGAGGGTTATCTGGTTGTTTGGTAAATAGTATACTGGTCTTCTGAAAAGAGGCAGGTGTATATGAATAATAAAGATATATTTAATGTAATTAATGAGAATAAAGTATTATTAAATATTCTCCGCTGCAATCCTTCAATAGACAAAACTACTTTAGCAAGAGAAATGAAGATTTCATTTCCTACACTTATTAAACAGTTGGATGTGTTAAAGAGCAAAAAGATACTTACTGAAAGTTCTAAAATATCCTTTAATCAGTCTGCGTTTTATGCATGTGGTATTAGTATAGGAGGAGCTCAATGTAAGATTACATTTGTGAATGCAGCATTCCAAGTAATAGAAAAAAGTATGTTTAAGGAGTTATGTGATAAAGCAGGAATCTTTCAGCAAGGTTTTTTAAAACAAGAATCAGATGATAAGGAGTATGGATATCGATATTTTGATACACCCAAAACAGAAATAGATTTGAAAGTGCAATTGAATGCTATTATTGGGGACATAATAAAAATAGACGATTTATCTAGAAAGGATGAGACTATTCCGCCGATAGTGAGTATAGGAATAGCATTGACTGGTTCAATTGATGCTGAAAAACAGATAATTATTAGTTCACATAATGTTAGTTATTTAAAAAATTTAAAGAAGGAGATGTTAATCTCCCCTGATTTGATAACAACACTTAAAGAGAGAAGTATTCCGATAATGATTGATCATAATGCTAAAGCATTAGCTGTTTGTGAAAAATATTCTTTGTATCAATCAGATAATATTAATCAAGAATATTGCCGCAAACGTAATGTAGTATCTTTATATTTAGGATCAGGTATAGGAAGTGGTTTGATATTAGACAATAGATTAGCAAGGGGATGTAGAAATCTTAATGGAGAAATTGGTCATATAGAGGTTCCAAGATATCCAACGCTACGAGACAAAGCTTTAATAGAAGAATATTGCACATGTGGCGCAAAGGGATGTTTAGAACATTATATCATAAATGATGTTTTTAGAATGACACGAGAAGAGTTTAAAGCGGTTTCTTCAAAAGAATTAAAAGAAAGGTTAAATAGCTTATATGAAGATGAAAAAAGGGAACGCTTGAAAATATTAGGATATTATATGGGCTGGACAATAGATTTATGTGTTAAATTTCTAAATGTAGGATTGATTATTTTTTCGGGTAAAATTACATGTTTGATGGATGAATTATGGCAATATATTACTCCCTCAAATGGAAATCTTGATTATGGTAGGTTGGACTGCGCTATGATTACATCAAAGTATGGTGCATTGGCACCGACAATTGGAGCTGGTATATTATCAACGTATCCTGTAAATGAAAATATTGAATGGCCATTGATAAGTGAAAAATCTAAATTAGAATGAGCAAAGCATAGGGGATTCGCTCTGGAGAAGAGTGAATCCCCTTTTAGAAATTAACAAAATATTATACGGTCGTGATAAATAGCAAAAATACGGATTAAATCAGCGCCCCGTTTGTCAGCTCCGGTTGACCGTTGCGAAACGCATAGCCGACCGCCGACTGGCGCAAATGTATCTTATGAAACTATGAAAAATATAATGAGTTATCTGTTTGATGATATGCGTTCAATCCAGCAAGAACAAATGGTGAAGAAGTCTCAGAAAAAAACAGTTCTGGAAAGATAAACGAGAAAGTAGTCATAGTGGTATAATCTCATAAAAGGCAGCTATGCCTTTTTTCATTCTTCTCCGTCAATTAGATAATTGTAGAAAACGTGAAAAATTTCCGTCAGTGCTTTTAATTCCAAATCGGTAACATACCGTTTATTTGTTTCAATTCTGGTAATAACATTTTTATCCATATCGTATCCAAGAAGCTGAAGTTGTTGGGCAAGGTCGCATTGAGAAAGATTATGTTTGCGGTGAAGTTCGATAAGCCTTTGACTGATCAGATTCTTTTCACCGGACTGTGTTCTTGGCTTAGGCATCTCATCTATCCATCTTTGCAGATTAGCATGTGCAAACTTGTCTCACTTTTTGCACTTTTCTATTGATTTTACAAAGGAAAACGAATAAAATCGGTTGTAAAAGTGAAACAAAAGAATGATTGTTTTTTGTTCTGTGATTAAGGAAGGGAGAACATAATGGAGCAAAAGAAATATTTGGAGCTTCCTGTATACTTTAAATAGGTCAGGAAATTGACATAAAAAAATACCTCAAGTAAATTTAGATTATTACTGACTTGGCCGGTTGGTAAAATCTAAATAACACAAGAGGTATCTAAAATGAATGTTAATGCAAAAAAGAATAAAAAGCAAGTGAAAGTACAGGATTCTTCAATCAATGTTTTATCAATGGAAGAAATGAAAAGCAGGATTGCTGCTGTTGAAAAAGACATGAAGTCTTATACCTGGCGGGAGTTGGAAACGAACGGAAAGTTTACCAAGAACGATAAACTCTCTTTTATCTCTGATGACATGCTTATAGTAGGATGCGATATAGGCAGTGAAATCCATTATATCAGAGCAATCGATACAAGAGGAAGAGAACTGAGTAAGGAAATTTATAGTTTTGGTAATAATGAAGGCGGTTTTCAAAACGCAAGAGACTGGATGGTGAACCTTGCAGCAGTGAGCGATAAGAAACAGATAGTGTTAGGTCTTGAACCAACAGGTCATTACTGGTTTGCGCTTGCTGCATGGATGATATCAAAGGGAATCAGTGTAGTACAGGTAAATCCATATGCTGTAAAACAGAGTAAGGAAATCGAAGATAACAGCCAGCTTAAGGATGACAGAAAAGATCCGAAGTTGATAGCAAATCTTGTGAAGGATGGTAATTATGGAATGCCTTATCTTCCAGAAAAAGTTTATGCAGATTTAAGAAGACTTTCTATGTTTAGGGATCAGTTGACAGAGGATCGGATCAGATACATTAACAGATTGCACCGGGAATTAAAAATATATTTTCCGGAATATATGGACGCATTTGGAAAAATTGATGGTGCATTTGCTTTGGAAGTGTTAAAAACAGCACCAATGCCGGACGATATCCTTACACTTGGGGAAGCAGGTTTACGAGAAATTTGGCACGAGGCGAAGCTTAGGGGACGCGGTTATAGCAGAGCCAAAGAAATCGTGGAGTATGCTGGAAAAAGTGTTGGATTAAAAGATGGTACTTACGCAGGCAGAGAAGCTGTGAAGTGGTTCGCAAATCAGATACTTGTTCTGGACGAACGATTGACAGAAGTGGAAAGTGCGTTGCACCAGAGGTGCATGGAAATACCGCATGCAGAAAATATCATTGAGATCAGAGGGATCGGGGAAAACATTCTGTCCGGCATACTGGCAGAAATGGGCGATGTCACTCGTTTTGATGATGTGAAAGAAATACAGAAATTAAGTGGATTGAGCCTTGTAGCGTGCAGTTCCGGAAAGCATAAGGGACAGACGAAAATAAGCCACAGAGGTCGAAAACGTCTGAGGTACTGGTTGTTCCAGGCGGCGAAATCAGCAGTATCCCATGGATATGAATACAAGCAACTGCATGAGTATTATACGACAAGAACAGATAATCCACTTAAGAAGATGCAGTCGTTAATAGTGATTGCCTGCAAGTTGCTCAGGGTGATATATACGATTCTGAAGACAGGAATAAAGTATGATCCGGAGAAACTGCTGAAAGATATCCGACGGTCGGAAAAGGCGATGGTGAAAGCGGCAGCATAATCAGAAGATAAAGACAAAGAAAAATAATCCAGAGTCCTGCTGAACTTCTGACGGGTTCAGGGAGTCGGCAGGGTTCTGGATAAGAAACCCGTAAACGACGAAGTTTATTAGGAACGACGTCAGCACAAAGGCCATGTATGAGCAGCAATGGTATAGCGTCCACTGAATCATAGTACCATTGGTAGAAATACAGGTTAGTAACAATCAAAATAAAAACAAGAGCTGTAGCTGGCATCGGTTTTCACCGTAGGGCATGACCCTGTTTTGGAGCTTGGCTGGCACTCAGTGTATGAATAGATGGGACGAAGGAAGTTGGGACAAGATCCCTTTAGGCACGGAAGGTTCATCATCATAGTTGATCAGAGGGAAAATAGCCTTTATAAAACAGAAAAAGAGGATGCTTTTAAAGCTATACCCTAAAATCATCTATTCGGTACTAGATACTACGATATTCATCACTCCCGGCTCTGTTTTCGAGGTAAATAAAATACGTCAAAGCCAGTAAAATCAATAGATTTAGGCTTGACAGAATAGGAAGGGGAAGATTGAAGAAAGTAACAATGAAATAAGAGAGTAACATCAAATAGGAGCAGACATTAAAATGCAGTATGAAATTTGGATGTGTACAAGAAGATTTTCAAATCAAAATAAATTAGCACTCATCCATTGACAGTGCTAACAATTAGTGGTAATATAATGGTATCAAGAGCGCTGTTGTTTATATAGATGTAACAGCCGGATATGATGTATACCTTAAAATTGCATAGAGTTCGAGATAGAGAATTTCTCTAAAATCGTATTCTAGGCGTCCATAACAGGATGTCTATTTTTGATATAAGGAATAGCCAATAGGTAAAAGTATCCGGTAAAATAAGTGATTTATTAAAATGGAGGAATAATAGTATTGAATCAAGCTGTTATGAGAGCACAGGGTTATGCGGTAAGCATTGAACTAGAAATGAGAAATGTATTTGAATGTGAGAGATTTGGATTTGCAGGAGTTGTGAATAGCGATTTTATCAGGAAGAATCCTCTTGCGGCAGTCCTATCTACATGTGGATTTATATATGCACAAGTAGATGATGAGAAGAAAAAAGTAGTTGAAAAGTTTATAAATGATACAGAATTTTATTGGGAAATGTCACTGGATGAATTGTTATCCTTTGAAACATCAAGCAAAAGTATAGACAAAGCGGAAATAGTTTTAGATTATGAAAATGGTGAGAAAGCATTAGAAGATATAATAGATAAGTTCAGCCATGTATGTGATCTGATTAAGTAAATATTCTGGAAAAGTACGGTTTACAAGTTCCTATATGAGTATAAAGTCCTTCGAGAAAATCTTGAGGGACTTTTTTATTTCTCTTATATATAAGGAAACACTTTTTTAATCCTTAGCCCCCGGCAACCTGCCGGGTGGGGAAAACCTTAACAGGCTGGAAAAGAAAAATGGTCTCCAGCCACACACATTTCTACACGCCGGGAGTGTCTTTTCCCGGAGATTTCCACAACTACAATAGAATAAAGAAGGGAGTGATTGCGATGGTTATCGGAATTGATCATGGCTATTCGGCCATCAAGACAAGACAGGTGTGTTTCCCGACAGGAATCACACGCTATGAGTACGAGCCGTATACCATGCAGAATGTTCTGCAGTATAAGGGCAGTTATTATGTCTGCGGTACCGGACGCCAGACATTGGTAAAAGATAAAACCGCCAATGAAAATTATTATCTGCTGACAATGGCAGCAATCGCGCAGGAGATACAAAAGAGAAGGGGCGAACATACTGCAAAGGTTGTTCTTGCAGCCGGGCTTCCTCTGGCGGGATTCGGCAGGGAAAAGCAGCCATTCAGGGAGTATCTGTTCCGGAAGGAGCAGCCGCTTCGTTTTCAGTATGAAAAGGAACGGTATGAGATCCAGATTGAGGATGTGAAACTGTTCCCCCAAGGGTATTCGGCACTGGCATTGTACCCGGAATATCTAAAAGATGAGCCGTCTGTGCTGCTGATTGACATCGGGGGATGGACAGTGGATTTGATGCGACTGGATCATGCTGTTCCCAATGCGGCTACCTGCCGCAGTCTGGAGCTTGGTGTGATCCGGTGTATGGATGAGATCATGGAGCAGGTGCGGAGAAACACCGGACTGTCTGTGACGGATGCCCAGATTGAACGCGTCTTAAACGGAAAGTCCTGCAGTATGCCGCAGGAAGTCGTGTCCATCATTACGCATCAGGGCAGGTTATACATTGAGAAAATTCTGTCTGCCATTACGGAAGCAGGCTTTGACCTGCGGGCAGTACCCTCGGTATTTATGGGTGGAGGTGCCGCCATTTTAAAGCACCGTGTGACCGCACAGGACCGTCTTTGCCGCCCGATTTACCTGACAGACGTCCATGCCAACGCTGTCGGGTATGAACGGATCGTGGGGCAGATGAGAACGCTGTGAGCCGTCCCGTTTTTTCGTTCCGCCCGAATCTGCAGAACACAGAACATCAGAGGGCATGGGAAATCTTGTGCAGTGTTCCGGAAGGGCAGAAGAACCAGTATCTGGTGGAAGCCATCCTGAAAAAGGAAGATGGAAAATGGCTGGAGAAAGTCATCCGGGAAACTGTTCGGGAAGAACTGAAATGTGGCGATGTGCAACATAACGTGTCGCGAAGCGAAGAAGAAATTCCAAATGAAATGCTGGACTTTCTTTATCAAATGGAGAATGAGTAAAGGGGGTGAGGCCTACTGAAAGTGTAGTATTCGGCATTGTTGTATATGCTTGGTTTCCATATTCTTTGACATGGTTTCTTTAGTGGGTATTGTGAATAGCGTTGCATCGTTCTTTGGAGTATGTTGTGTGTAACAAAAAGAAAGGAGCCGCGCTTATGGCAGAGATGAAGAACATATGCGGAAAGATCCCCTTAGACTTACATGAGAAAGTCAGGGCAGAGATCGAACTTAAAGAAAGCAGCACACAATTATTTATCCAGCAGGTGATTGAAGAACACTTCAACAGACTGGAAGGAAAAGGAGAAGAGAACATGGAAAAAAGAACATTAGCCGTACAGATATCCGAGGAATTGTTTCAGAGAGTGAAATGGGCAGTCGCAAAGGAAGGTGTCAAACAGAAGGATTTTATTATCGCCATCATCGAGAAAGCGGTGGAAGAGGTAGAAGCCAAGTGGCAGGAACTGGAGCGGGCAGAACCGGAAGAGGAGACTCAGAGCGAAGCACCTGAAGAAACGGAGCTTCCGGAAGAGCCGATGGAAATGCAGGAGGAAGAAGAATCCGAAGAGGAACAGGAAACGGAATCGGAAGAAACCACCGAAGAAGTGGAAGAAATGGAAGAGCCGGAAGAAGCAGAGGAAGAAGAACTGACGGAAGCCGGGGAGATGGAAGAGACAGCATAATGCCGAGAGAAGAAAGATAACAGAATACAATGATTACACAAAAGCAGGCGGTACGGAGCAATCCGACCGTCTGCTTTTGTCAGCAAAGGAGGTTGATAGCCGCAACCATTCGATTTTTTGATTTATTTAGCGGGATCGGGGGATTCCGTGAGGGATTAAGACGGGCAGGAGGCTTTACCTGTGTCGGACACTGTGAGGTGGATGCTTATGCGGATAAGAACTACCGATTGCTGTTCGATACGGAAGGGGAGTGGTATTGCAATGACGCAAGAAACATTGAAACTGAACGAATGCCAGACTTTGATCTGCTGTGCGCAGGATTTCCTTGCCAGGCATTCTCTATCGCCGGAAAGCGGGAAGGATTTGCAGATGCCAGAGGAACTCTGTTCTTTGAGATTGCCAGACTGGTTACAGACAAACGACCTGCGTATTTTATCCTTGAAAATGTTCCCGGACTGCTATCGCATGACAAGGGGCGGACGTTTCACACCATCCTCAGTACGTTTCATGAGTTGGGGTACTATGTGGAATGGAAAGTGCTTAACAGCAAGGATTTCGGAGTCCCCCAATCCAGAAAGCGGGTGTATCTTATCGGATATCTTGATCGAAGATGTGCCGGAAAAATATTACCTTTCCCAGAAACAAATGGAGCGTCTCTTGTACAAGTCCAAGAAGGAAGACAGGGGGAAAGAGTCTACCGACCAGAAGGATTAAGCTGTACGCTGACTTCAGGAACAGGTGGTGTTGGTGGAAAGACCGGGCTCTATCATGTAGGTGTTCCGATTAAGGAAAATACCAAACAGGGTTATAAGATGGCATATTCCGGTGACAGCATTGACCTTGGATATCCGGGGATGAACACCAGAAGAGGACGTGTCGGGCATCAGATTGCGCATACGATTACCACAGGCATTCAGCAGGGGACACTGCATTTTGTAGATTTATCTCCGCCGCCGCTTGTGACAGAGAACTGCCGATGTCTGAATACCAGACAGAATTCCGGCATCCATAATCACAAAGGGGAATGTTCCGGTGTTTTAAAAGAGGAAGGACCAAGAGCCATCCTGACACCAGCCAAGGAGCAGACGCGCCAGAATGGACGGAGGATGAAGGAACCGGAAGAGCCGATGTTTACCATTACCGCAACAGACCGTCATGGTGTTGTGTACCGGGGGAGAATCCGAAAACTGGTGCCAAGGGAGTGTCTGCGTCTGCAGGGATATTATGACTGGCAGATCGACCGAATGGAAAAAGAGACCTCAGACAGCCAGCTCTATAAGCAGGCAGGAAATGGGGTTACCATCAACGTGATTGAAGCTATCGGCAGGCTTTTGTGTCAGGTGGATCACCAGATCAAGACAGAAGATGCCATGCAGTAGGAGGTAGCACATGCCAATCGGAATCAAAGACCAATATTTTGGTACGGAAATTGAAATGACGGGGATTACCAGACGGAAAGCAGCAGAGGCGGTGGCGGAACTGTTCGGAACAAGGGCAGAGTATGATGGCGGGTATTATGAATCATGGGCAGTACGAGACCGGGAAGGGAAGAAATGGAAATTCATGTATGACGGCAGTATTGATACAGAACGCAGGGAACGGGGACGGATTATAGGTGCAGATTCTTCTTATAGTACCGAAATGGTAAGTCCGAAACTGGAGTATACGGAAATGGAAAAGCTGCAGGAGGTGGTTCGCTGTCTTAGGCATCACCGGGCAAGAGTGAACAGTTCTTGCGGAATGCACGTCCATGTTGATGCAGCGAACCATACGGCCCGGAGTTTGAAGAATGCGCTGACTATTATGTATGCGAAGGAAGATATTTTATTTCAGGCGTTGAATGTGCAGACATCCAGAGAAAGGCGGTATTGTCAGAAAGTACGTCCGATGGTGCTGGAGAAAATCCGCAGGATGCCGAACAGTACGATTTCCATGGAAAAGTTAAAACGTACCTGGTACGAAGGACGGGATGGAAGTCATAGTCATTATGACAGCACCCGGTATTATGCCCTGAATCTCCATGCAGTGTTTTCCAAAGGTACTTTGGAGTGGCGCTGTTTTGAAAGCACCCTCCATGCCGGGAAAGTGCGGGCGAATATCACTCTGGCTCTTGCCATATCTGCGCAGGCCATCAATCAGAGGTGTGCCCAGATGAAGAAAACGGAAATTTCTGAGAATCCGTGTTTCACATTCCGTACTTTTTTACTGAGGCTTGGGCTGATTGGACCGGAATATAAAAATGTCCGGGATCACCTGCTTTCCAATCTGGAAGGAGACCGGGCTTGGAGATATGACAAGAGTAATTATGAATGTCTGAACAGAAATCAAAGGGCAGGAGATGCCCGGTAGGAGGTGAGCAATGAAAGAAATATACTACTTTGCCTATGGCAGCAACATGAATTTAGACCAGATGGAGTACCGCTGTCCCGATGCAGAAGTCGTGGAAAATGTCCGTCTGGAAGGATACCGTCTGGCTTTCTGCGGAAGGCCGACTGGCAGTGGGGTGGCAACCATTCTTCCGGAAGAGAGCAGCCATGTAGAGGGTGTGTTATGGAAGATCACACCGGAGTGTGAACGGAGTCTGGATTTTTACGAAGGATATCCCCATCTTTATGGGAAGGAGCAGATTCGTGTAAAAAATCGTGACGGTCAGGAACGCAGTGTGATGGTATATACCATGAACCCACCTTATAAGGAACAGCCGTCCATTCCCTCGCATGTTTATCTGGCAGGGATTTTGGAAGGGTGTTATCAGAATGACCTGCCAAGGAAACCAGTGACGGATGCGGTCATGCGTACCCGGAAAGAAGTGGGGCAGAGGCAGAAAGGACAGAAAAAAGAATATCAGAGATAACAAGGCCGCAGGGGATTCCTCTGCGGTCTTTCTAAGAAAAGGAGAATGCAATGAAGCATAGAAATTTTAAAACAAGGATTGCCGCATTCGGACTGGCACTGCTGATGGGGATGAGTCCTATGAGCAGCGCAGTGAATGCTTATGCGGCAGAGGATACAACATCTGCTGAAACAGAAGCTGAGATTTTGGATGCAGAAGAGACAGTAGTCATTGAAGAAACAAAAGTGACTGCAGAAGATATTATCAAATCGGTATCGGATGATACCTTTCAGGTAGAGTCCTGCATGGAAGGTATCCATTATGATCCGGAAAAAGAAGATGTGACACTGACAGCCATTGAAAAGGAAGATGGCGGCAGTTATGAGCCGGATCAGGCAGGAACTTATCTTGCCAGCTATCTGGTCGTGCCAAAGGATAAAAGTGACAGTTACGTGGTTACCCGGAAGGTGACGCTGACGGACAGCGAAGGGCAGGCGCATACAGAGGAAAACGGCGGACAGCACCAGAAAGAGGATACGCAGTCTGAAGAGGATTCGGATTCGCCTGTGCAGGCAGTCACAGAAGTAGAGGTGACGGCATCCGATGAGGAAATGACCGCACAGGCATTAAAAGAACTGGAAACTGATATTGCAGAAGGGAATGTGATGGTATTCTCCGGAGCAGCCGATATGGCAAAGACCAGAGGAACGGTTACGCTGGAAAAAGGAGAAACCATTTATTATCCAAGTTATATCGGGAATTATCTGACCTGCTGGTTTCGGGTAAATGGAAAGATCGCCTATTGTCTGGAATCCCATAAAGCATCTCCACCGAGCGGTGACTACGTGGCAGAAGTTTTAGACAGCAATAAGAACCTGCAGAAAGTTTTATACTATGGGTATGGTGGCGCCGGGGATATCACAGGCAGTTATCTGTCCGGAAAGAGTGCAGAAGAGAAGTATGTGTATACCCATATTGCAGCCAGCTATGCTTATGCCGGAGAGGCAGGATTTACTGGTTGTGATTACGATGATCTGGTAAGTGCCGGAGTCATCGCTTTTATTGACACACTGTTTGGAATGGAAGAGCCGCCGAAAGGGGAACTTTCTTTATCAAAGACATCGGTCAAAGCGGTTCGTGATGGAAATGTGCAGAAGACTCCGAGCATCAAGCTGTCCGGAGACCACAGGAACTATGTGAGTGTTACCGTTCCGAAAAATGTGACGATCCATAATAAAACCAAGGGAACTTCAAAAACAGACGGAAACCTGAAGATTTACGGCGGGGATACCTTTTATCTGACTGCTGATATGCTTCACATTGGAAAATATGAATCTGGAAATCTGCATGGTTCGGTAGGGGAAACATGGAGAACACTGGTCTTATCTACGGGAGATTCGGATCAGGATATTGGTGTGTTTGAATCCGAGAGTGCCAGTCCGGTAAGCTTTTCCGTTGGCTGGCTGGAAATGACAAGAATTGAACTGACGAAAAAGGATGCGGATACCAAGAATCCTTTGGACGGGGCGGTCTATGGAATCTATACCGATGCCAAATGTGAGCATCTGTTGATGGAGATGGCAGCTACGGGCGAGGATGGAACAGCAGTCAGTGATTATTTTGAAGCGGCATTAAAGACCGTTTATGTGCAGGAAATCAAAGCGCCGGATCTGTATGCGGAAAACAAGGAGATTTATAAGGTGGATGTGACCGCCGGAAAGACGGTCAGCGTGACAGGAACGGATGAACATGTCACCGGAGCCGTCCATATCAAGAAGATTGACCGGGAAACAGAAGACTTTCTTCCACAGGGAGACAGTGCATTGGCGGGAGCGGTGTATGGACTTTATGCCAAAGAAGATATCCTGCATCCAGATGGGAAGACCGGAGTCGTGTTCAAAAAAGACAGCCTGATCGCACAGGGTGTGATCAAAGCAGACGGAACACTGGATTTCTCCGAATTGTATCTGGGAGAGATGTATGTAAAAGAAATCACACCGCCGGAAGGATATACGGTGGATACCACGAAATACGATGTCACACTTTCCTATGAAGGGCAGGAGGTGACAGAGGTCAGCCGGGATCTGACAGTGACTGAGCAGGTAAAGAAACAGGCATTCCAACTGATTAAGATCAGCGAGGATGGAGACCAGACGGAAACAGATCTTGTGGAAGGTGCCGGATTTAAAGTGTATCTGGTCAGCAGCTTATCCAAGGTAAAGAGCGGAGAACTGAAACCATCCAATGGAGAAGCGTTTACTGCAGAGGATTTCAGAGGCTATGATTTCAGAAACGAGCAGGTGGCAGTGACTTATACCGATGGAAAAGCAGTTCTGGTACCGGAGCTGATTACGGATAAGAAGGGATATGCCATCAGCCCGGAACTTCCGTATGGTCTTTATGTCGTAGAGGAAAGTACGGTGCCGGAAAACTTAAAAGCCATTGATCCATTCCTTGTCCGTGTGGATGAGGACAGCCGGGAGCCGATGCAGTGGCGTATCTTTGATGACCGTCCGTTTGAGTTCCTTTTGAAGATCATCAAAAAAGATGCACAGACCGGAAATACCGTATTGAAAGCCGGGGCATCCTATCAGATTTACGATATGGAGAAAGAGGAATATGTAGAGCAGGTCATCCAGTACCCGAAGAAGGAAACCATCCGTGTGTTCCAGACCAATGAGGAAGGATATCTGGTGACACCGGAAGAACTGAAATGTTCCACTTACCGTATTGAGGAAGTGAAAGCACCGGAAGGGTTTGTCCGACAGGGATATGAAATGTCTCTGGTACAGGAAGATACCGTAATCCCATCCTCAGAAGTGACAAATCAGGGGATTTATAAGGAAGCACCAAAGGACAGTATTGTCATTACCGTATCTTCCGATACGGCACATCAGATCGATCCGGATACGGGAGCAGTCATTGTGGAGGTAGAACAGCCAAATGAGGAACAGGTGGGAAGCCTGACGCTTACAAAAACCGGAGAGCAGCCAGTGAAGGTGGACGGAGACTCTCTCCTTGATAAGGCAAAATCTGTGATCCAAAAGATTCAGACTGCAGTGACAGGGGAAGAGGAAACAACAGGTATTTTCCGTAACTTCATTTATGAAGAATCTGGTGTGGAAGGTGCAGAGTTTGAGCTTTATGCCAAAGATACCATTTATTCTCCGGACGGGGCAAAGGATGAAGCTGGAAATCCGGTCGTCCGTTATGAAAAGGATGATCTGGTAGTAAAGCTGAAAACAGATGAAAACGGGAAAGCGGTTGTAAATAACCTGCCTCTGGGTTCTTATTACTTAAAAGAAACGGCAGCCGGAGAGCATTTTGTCCTGAATACAGAACAGAAGGAATTTACCCTGACCTCAGAGGATGATACACAGGCAGTGGTTTATGAAGATGTTGCCTATAAAAATGAAAGACAGAAGATTTCCATTTCTGTAGAAAAGAAGGATGCCGTTACAGAAGAAAAGCTGGAGGGCGTTATTTTTGGATTGTATGCCAAGGAAGATATCCTGTCCAATCAGGGAGAGGTTCTGGTGGAGAAGGATACACTGTTGGAAAAGAAAGCAACCGATGAAAACGGACAGCTTACCTTTGACAGTGATCTGTATCATGGCACTTACTATGTGAAAGAGGAAGTCCGAAAACCGGGTTATCTGCCGAATGAAGAAGTCTGGGAGATTGAGGCGTCCTATGAGGACCAGAACCTTGCAGAGATCACGCTTACAAAAGAGATCGAGAACCAGCCGACAGAGAGCCATTTCACAAAGACGGATGCCACTACCGGGGAAGAGCTGGAAGGGGCAAAGCTTCAGATCTTAAATAAAGACGGTGAGGTTGTAGAAGAGTGGATCAGCACGAAAGAGCCGCATATCGTGTATGGACTGCCGGAAGGAACCTATACCCTTCATGAAGAACTGGCTCCGTATGCAGATGGGTATGTATCCGCAGCGGATGTGGAGTTTGAAGTTTTAGAAGATGGCAGTGTGACAGAAGTGGAAATGAAGGATGAATACTCCAAAGTGGAAATTTCCAAAACCGATCTTACCACCGGAGAAGAACTTAAGGGAGCGAAGCTGCAGATATTAAACAAGGACGGCGAAGTTCTGGAAGAATGGGTAACCGATGGAAAACCGCATCTGGTAGAGAAACTCCCAGTTGGGGAAGAACTGACGCTTCGTGAGATCACAGCACCGGATGGATATGAGATTGCAGAAGATGTGAAATTCACACTGGAAGATACGATGGAGATCCAGAAGGTAGAGATGAAGGATGCAAGGACACCGGAAACAACGGTGCCAAAAACAGGAGATGATCCTTGGAAACCAATGCTACTGCTGATCATCTGTATTGCATCGGCAGGAGCATTGCTTGGCACAGTAATGTATAAAAGAAAACATCGCAAATCCGGGGAAGCACATGAAACGAAAAGTCAGGAATAAGAAATGGGGCTGTTTGGTGCAGGTGCTGTTGCTTTGCATCTGCATTGGGAGTGCAGCCATGCTTACCTATGAGATGATCCTCCTGCCAAGGCAGAACCGGGAGCTGGCAGAAGAACTGAAGGATTCCTTTCCGGAGATCCCCTCTCCGGAGGATTCTTCTCAAGGGGAAAGTCCCAAACAGGCTGGAAAGGAGCCAGAGGTGTCTGCCGTAGATCTTTCCTCTCTGCAGGCACAGTTTCCGGATGTTCAGGGCTGGCTTACCATCCCAAACACTGGAATTGATTACCCGGTATTAAAAAGCAGTGTGGACGATCCGGAGTTTTATCTGAGACGCAATTATAAAGGGGATTACGATATAAACGGAAGTCTGTTTTTTCAGGCAGATTGTTCCTTAACGGAATCCGGCAACCGGATCATTTACGGACACAACATGAACAGCGGCGCCATGTTCGGGAATCTGGAAAAGTATGCAGCCAAATTCTACTGGCAGGAGCATCCCAAGGTGTTTTTGCAGACAGCGGCAGGAAAGGAAGTTTATGAGATTGTAGCAGTCCTAAAGGCAGATGTGTCCATGTTCCCGTTCCAGCAGGATGCATTCCAGAACCAGCAGGATGCAGAAGCGTATGTGGAGCAGGCAAAGGCACAGTCTTTGTTCGAGACCGGGGTAGATGGTGCAGAGTGTGAGACAGTGCTGACGCTTGTGACCTGCTCTTATGAGTGGGAGGAAGCAAGAAATATCGTAGTTGCGGTAAAAGTGCAGCCGGAAACAGACGATGAAAGACAGAAATGTTCGCCATAGAGGGATGCCGCAACGAACCGTTGACAACAGGCAGCTATTACAGCTAAGAACTGTTTGGGAAGGGGGGATATTGCAACGAGCCGTTGCGTAGTGGAAGAACTTTTCCAGAAGAACTGTTCGGGAAAGGGGGATATGGTCTAGCATTTGACCGTTTTTCTTCTTGGAGGAAGTGTTCGTAAAAGCACGAAAAGTGCAGAAAGTGCGCCAGAACCAGCCAGATCACAGGGGATGTGAGTGTTCGCAATACGCCCAGAGGCAGGCTGATTGGTGCAGCAAAGAAAAAGATACCAGTTAAAATGACAGAGGCGGAGTGTACGAAAAAGGTATGCTCCGCTGTTTTAATAGGAAAGTGAGGAAACGAAATGAAGCGATTTTATACAGCAGAAGCAGTGACAGAAGGACATCCGGACAAAGTGTGCGATCAGATTGCAGACGCCATTCTGGACGAGTGTCTGAGAAACGATGAAACATCGAAAGTGGCCTGCGAAGTGCTTGCTACGAAGGGAAATATTCTGGTGGCAGGAGAAATCACAAGCCGACATGAACCGGATGTGTTTGGAGTGATTCGGAGTGTAATGGAAGGAATCGGATATTCGATGGAAGGAATTGCGATGGATACTTTTGTCCATCAGCAGAGTCCGGATATCGCCAAGGCGGTCACAGAATCCAAAGAAATAAGGGATGGTTTGTGCAAGAATCAGAGTGACTTTTCCTTTGGAGCAGGGGATCAGGGCATGATGATCGGATATGCCTGCGAAGAGACTCCGCAGCTTATGCCGATGCCCGTTGTGCTGGCAAACCGGATTGTGCGGGAATTGTCCGCCTGCAGAAAGAGTTCCTACATTCAGGGAATCTTGCCGGATGGAAAAGCGCAGGTCACCGTAGAATATGAAAACGGAAAGCCAGTGCGTCTGGACAGTGGGGTAGTGTCCTGCCAGCATACAGAAGAGAAGAATCTTCGAAAGCTGGAGGCTGAGATACGAAAGAAAGTGCTGCTCCCGGCACTGCGTCCGCTGCCGCCGGATGAAGAGACCAAGATTTATATCAATCCGTCAGGACGTTTTGTCTGTGGTGGATTGGAGGCTGACACCGGACTGACTGGGCGAAAACTGATGGCAGATAGTTATGGGTGTATGGCTCCGCATGGGGGCGGTGCATTTTCAGGAAAAGACTGTTCCAAAGTAGACCGATCCGCCGCATACATGGCACGTTATATTGCCAAAAACATGGTGGCCGCAGGACTTGCCAGCAGATGTCAGGTGTCTTTAGCGTATGCCATTGGAGTGGCACAGCCAGTGATGGTGCAGGTGGATACCTTCGGAACAGGAAAGGTATGTGAGGATGACTGTCTGGCAATGGCCATTCCACTGGTGTTTGGTCTGACACTAAAGCAGATCATGGATACCTTGCGACTGACACGTCCCATCTTCCGTCAGACGGCAGCGTTCGGGCATTTTGGAAGAAAGGAATTTCCTTGGGAACGTACCGATAAAGTGGAAGCCCTTAGAAATGCGGTACTGTAATGCCTTGGGTATCCGAAGAGGAATATCAGGCGGCAAAGCAGATCCGCGCCTATGATTATCTGCAGATGCATCAGCCCGGCAGACTGGTCAAGACACGCACCAGAAATGAATGGCAGCTACGGGAGCATGAGAGCTTTAAAATCAATGAGATTACCAGCAAGTGGCATTGGAAATCCAGAGACATCGGCGGACTGTCTGCCCTCCGATTTTTGATGCAGGTGGATGGCATGGCGTATCCGGAGGCGGTAAAACTACTCTGTGATGACCATGCCATTTATGTTCCCAAAGAAGTGCCAGTTTCGGAAAAGAAACCATTTGTCCTGCCAACACCAAATGATAATCTGGATCGTGTCCGGCATTATTTGAATCAAAGAGGCATCTGTGATGATGTGATTGATTACTGTGTGTATCTTGGGATTTTATATGAGAGCGCTCCGTATCATAACGCTGTTTTTGTTGGCATGGATGAGCAGGAGCAGCCAAGGTATGCGTTCCTTCGTGGCATTTATGACCGCCGGGGAAAAAGTTTTAAGATGGAGCAGGAAGGCAGTGAAAAGAAGTATGGCTTTTGTGTTCCGCCTCTGGGGATGAGCAGGCGTGTGGCAGTTTATGAAGCCAGCATTGATGTGCTGGCACATATGACATTGGAGCAGGGAGAAAAAGGAAAGTACCGTCTGTCTCTGGGCGGGATTAGCGCACCGAAAGAGGGAAGCGAATGGAAAGGTAACAGGAAACTGAAAACACCGGATGCACTGGAGCATTTCCTAAAGATCCATCCGGAGGTGGATGAGATTGAAATCTGCACCGACAATGATTTTGCCGGAAGATGGGCGTGTGAGCAGTTAAAGAAGCACTATGAAAAGGAGTATCGGATCATCTGCAGTCTGCCGGCTCTTGAGGGAGCAGACTATGGAGATCTGGCAAAAAGTGTATGGGAAGAAAACAGAAACCGAAAACAAAGGGTAGAACAGGGGAGGTGAATGAAGTGGAAGATATGCCAAAAGTGGAACTCTTAACCCCTCTGACCGCAAACTTTATGTTGGATGAAACGGAAGAGGAATGGGAAGACGGTCTTTTCGGTTATGAAGGAATTGAATTGTTTGGTGAAGATCTGGCACAGTATGAAGAATCGATTCAGGAATGGGTGGAAAAAGAAAATCAAATGGGGAATGAAGATAGAAGTATCTGCAACCTGATGGACTATTTTCATGGAACAGAATCCATCAAGGAAAAAGTGGAAAGCGCCATTGTTTCTGTAAAAAATGTGGATGGCACATTATATGGATGCACCACACTTACATTGAAAGAATTTTTGAACACAGAAGAACTGTCAGAGCTGTGTGAATATATCACCGGACAATACAGTGACGGTTGGGGTGAAGGATTTGAACAGCGGGATATTCCGGTGGACGGCGGTACTTTAAATGTCCATTTCTGGAATAGTGAACAATTTCAGTTCCGTACCAGAGAGAACGCATCCGAACCGGAAAAGCAGCCAAAAGCAGAACGTCCCAAAATGAAACTGGCTGGTCAGGATGGAAATGTTTTTTCGATTTTAGGACGGGCAGGCTGTCTGTTGCGAAGGAACGGACAATCGGAGCAGGCAGAGGTAATGCGGAAGCGTGTTCTTGATTCCAAAAGCTATGATCAGGCACTGCACATCATCAGTGAATATGTGGAAACCGAACTGAGTCAGGAGAAAGGAAAGAGCGGGAAACCCGCAAAGAAAAAGGGAAGGGAGCAGAGCCGATGAAATATGAGATTACAGAAGCCGCACATCCAAGGTATCCGTGGCTGCACCGGATTCGTGCTTTGACGGATGTGAATGAGAAAATACTGAAAGGAAGTATGGGTGGATATGTACAGAGTGAAAAAAATCTGTCACAGGAAGGAACGTGCTGGATTTATGATCAGGCAGTCTGCTGTGAAGAAGCGGTGGTAGAGCAGGAGGCAGGTCTTTATGACGGAACAATGGCACGTGGTTCTGCTTTGGTTACCGGAGATGCAGTGATGTATGACCGGGCGGTGGCAGATGGGAACTGCTGTATCCGAAGCGGAGAGATCAAAGAGGATGTGCGGGTAAGCGGATATGCCATGATTACAAAACACCCGGAAACCGGATTTTCCCCGCTGATCTGTGAAAGAAGCAAAGTGTATGGAACGGTGTGCGGCAATTTTATGATCCGGGGGCTGGTGCTGCCGGGACAGGAGTTTAGCAATCCCACAAAGGACTACTTCTTTTTTGACAATGGCAGATGGGATGTGCTGGCAGAAGAAAAGAAATTAAAACCACCGGAGTCTTATGAGAAAAAGCAACAGAAAAGAAAAAATCAGCCGGAGCGCTGAGAAAGAAAGGATGATGCCTATGGAACATACCCTGAAACTAGGGGAACTTTTAAAAGAAGGGAACTGCCCGGAGGAATATGCACTTGGAGAAAAGTGGACGATCCTTCATGGGGATACCTTAAAGATGGTGAAAGCATTCCAGCCGGGAATCTTTGACGCAGTGATTACAGATCCGCCTTATGCGTCCGGCGGTACCAAGCAGAATGAACGAAACCGGACAACCAATCAGAAATACAGCAGTATGAGATCAGAGAATGCACTGCCGGATTTTGACGGGGATAACAAGGATCAGCGTTCCTGGACCCATTGGATGGCAGAATGGCTGTACGATGTGAGAAAGGCATGCAAAAGAGGGGCGCCGATCTGTCTCTTTATTGACTGGCGGCAGTACCCATCCATTACCGATGCCCTGCAGTGGGCAGGCTGGATCTGGAGAGGAACAGCAGTGTGGGACAAGGGAAACTCCCGTCCGCAGAAGGGGCGCTTCCGCCAGCAGGCTGAATATATTGTGTGGGGCAGTAACGGACCGATGCCAATAAACCGTCCGGTGTCCTGCCTGCCGGGCGTGTTCCGGTATGGAAATCCCCAGAATCGTATCCATGTGACAGAGAAACCATTGCAGCTTATGAAGGATGTGATTCAGATCTGTGAGCCGGGTGGAAGAATCTTAGATCCCTTTGCAGGAGCCGGAACTACTATCCTTGCAGCCATTGAAGAAGGATATGAAGCGGTGGGAATTGAAGTGACCGACGCTTATTATAAATTGGGCAGTGACCGGGTAAGGTTTGCACTGGAAGCAAAAGAAAAAGATGAGCAGGAAGAATAGCAGGGCATCCACATGGATGTCCTAAATTATTTTCTTAGAAAAAGTGAGCATCCATGTGGATGCCTGAAAGGAGAGGATGCGTATGGAGCAGGCATTGGCCTATGTGTGCTGCCCGGCAGAAGAGGGCAGGACGAAGGTGCAGAAATACTGCCGGAAGATTTATGAGTTGGGATATGTTCCCATCTGTCCCCAGTTTAGTTTTGCACCGTTTTTGGATGAAAGTGAAGCAGAGGACCAGCAGGCATTTAACCGGATGTCCCACTTGATTTTAAAGAGGTGCCGGATGGTGGTGGTCTGTGGAAGAGAGGTAACCGGAACCATGAATACGGATATCAGTACCGCAGACAGACTGCATATCATATGCACTACACTGGACGGACTGATTAAGATCAAAGAAAGCGAAGGGTAAATGCATCGATTCTGACGGATGAGCCGAAGCAGAACGGTGCGACTGGTTTTGCAAGCATAGCGTTTGGATATCCAAACG
>OLNH01000370.1_pt1 | contig 40899 bp, 40 predicted proteins | sample 1643101 | NCBI WGS metagenome assembly OLNH01 (sample SAMEA3136758, study PRJEB25190) | human gut metagenome | biome: human gut; feature: human-associated habitat; material: faeces | place: Austria | collected 2013 | reverse complement strand
ACTCTAAGATTACTGAAAAGAGCGGTGTCATCACAGACTATTGGACGAACAATCTTTTGGATTTGATTTTGCGGAAAGACAATCTTAACAATGCCTATAAGCAAGTCAAAAGAAACAAAGGGAAAGGCGGAATTGATGGAATGCAGGTGGATGAACTTCTGCCCTTCCTAAGAAGAAACCAAGAAGCCTTAATCCAAGAGGTAAGGGAAGGAAGATATAAGCCTAACCCAGTTCGCAGGGTAGAAATACCCAAGGAAACAAAAGGCGAGTTTCGAAAGCTGGGAGTTCCTACTGTCGTTGACAGAGTGATTCAACAGGCGATAGCACAGGAACTCTCACCAATCTTTGAGGAGCAATTCTCAGAGAATAGTTTTGGATTCAGACCGAAAAGAGGAGCACATGATGCCCTTAGACAATGCCAAAAGAACGTAAATGACGGCTATGTATATGTAGTGGATATGGACTTGGAGAAGTTTTTTGATACCGTATGCCAGAGTAAGTTAATAGAGGTATTGTCACGAACCATCAAGGATGGAAGAGTGATTTCGTTAATACACAAATACCTGAATGCGGGAGTGATGGCAAACGGGAAATTCGAGCGAACAGAAGTCGGAATGCCACAAGGTGGACCATTGAGTCCGTTGCTCAGCAACATATTATTGAAGGAAAGTTATTTCTGAAAGTAAACAGGAAGAAAACAGAGGTGGCTCACATCAGCAAGGTCAAGTATCTAGGGTATACCTTTTATAGATACAAAGGCAAATGCAGATTCAGAGTACATCAAAAGTCAGTAGCCAAGATGAAAAATAGAATTCGAGAACTTACTGATAGAAACAAAGGTATTAGTAATGCAGAGCGAGAAAAGAAGTACCAAGAGTATGTGCGAGGATGGGTGGAATACTTTAGACTAGCAGATATGAAAGGACTTCTCAAAACAACGGATGAATGGGCAAGACGTAGAATCCGAGCAGTTTATTGGAAACAATGGAAGAAAATCAAAACAAAGTATCGAATGTTGAAAGCATTGGGAATGGAACATTGGAGAGCGAAGGAACTTGTATGTAGTAGAAAAGGATATTGGAGAATGGCGAAAGTCTTGAATCAAATCTTTTCAAAGAAAATAATAGCCAAGCTAGGATATACATCCATGCTTGACTATTATCTGGTAGTTTGTGAAAACTAAAGAACCGCCTAGTACCGAACGGTATGCTAGGTGGTGTGGGAGGACGGTAAATAAAATAATTATTTACCTCCTACCCGATTTTGAAAAAATTTTTAAAAACTTTACAAAATTAGTCTGGAAACTTTTGAGAAACTGTGGTAGACTGAATAAGAACTGAAGAATGAATTTCAGAAAATGTGAAAAAATAAATTTTAACAGGAGGTATTTAACCATGAAAAAATATGTATGTGAACCATGCGGATATGTATATGACCCTGAATTAGGAGACCCGGATAACGGAATCGAACCGGGAACAGCTTTTGAAGACCTTCCGGAAGATTGGGTATGCCCAGTCTGTGGTCTTGGAAAAGAAGAATTTGTAGAGGAAGACTAATTCCATATACAAGCAGCAAAGTCTGTTAAAGAACAGGAAAAGGAGAAATTTCCCACAGAGGAGGTTTCTTCTTTTTTGCTTTTTGGCAGAAATCTGTTTGCGAAAAAGGCGAAATTGCTTTAATATAGTGGTAATGGATTTTTACACAGGAGGAGTACAGGGATGATTTACACAATTAAAAATGAAAATCTGGAAGTGTCTATAGAAGACCTGGGGGGACAGATGTGTTCCATAAAGGATACAAAAGGAAGAGAATACTTGTGGCAGAGAGATGAGAAATACTGGGGAGACAGCGCTATTAACCTGTTTCCGTACATTGCACGTTTGACACAGGGAAAATATACATATCGGGGAAAAACCTATGAAATGGATATTCATGGATTTCTGAAAGATTCTGTTTTAAAGGTAAAGGACAAAACAGCAGATAAAATCGTATTTTCTTTACGGGACAGTGAAGAAACTTACCGGCAGTATCCATTTCACTTTGAACTGAAATTGAAATACCAGCTGCAGGGAAAGGAACTGAAAGTGACTTACAGTGTGAAGAACAAAGACAGAAAGAAAATGTACTTTGGTATAGGCGGACATCCCGGCTTTTTGCTTCCCTGGGAAGAGGGACTCTCTTTTGAGGACTATGATATTGCGTTTGCTTCCTCAGAAAATATGATGCGGGTAGGCATGTCAGAAGACTGCTTTGTAACCGGAAAGGATGAAGCCTTTCCACTTGACGAACAGAAGCGGCTGCACCTGCGGCATGATTTGTTTGACCATGACGCCATTATCTTAAGAAATGTTCCCACCCGCCTGCGTCTGGAAGCAGAAAAAGGAAGTGTGGGACTGGAGATGGAAACAAAGGGGCTTCCCTATCTGGGCATCTGGCATATGCCCCATACAGATGCGCCTTATGTGTGCATAGAGCCATGGAGTTCTCTGCCGTCCCGAAAAGATGTGATTGAGGATTTGGAAACCCAGGAAAACCTGCAGATACTGCAGCCAAAGGGGTATTATTCCGGATTTTTTAAATTGAAATTGCAGGAAACATCAGAAAGCAGATGACAGGAGATTGGAGGAAACGGAAGATGAAGTTTACGAAAATGCAGGGAATCGGAAATGATTATGTGTATGTGAATTGTCTGGAGGAAAGGGTAGAACATCCTTCTGAAACAGCTATAAAGGTCAGTGACCGTCATTTTGGCATTGGTTCAGACGGATTGATTTTAATCAAACCATCTGAAAAAGCTGATTTTGAAATGGAAATGTACAACGCAGACGGAAGTCAGGGAGCCATGTGCGGAAATGGTATTCGCTGTGTTGCAAAATATGTGTATGACTATGGTCTGACTAAAAAGACTCAGATTTCTGTGGATACCAAAAGCGGAATCAAGTATCTGGATTTGACGGTGAAAGACGGAAAGGCAGTGGAAATCAGGGTGAATATGGGAAGGCCCATACTGGAAGCAGAGAAAATTCCTATGAAGTATCCCCAGTCTCCGGTGATTGCCAAACCTTTAAACGTAGGAGAAAACATTTATGAGGTGACTGCGGTATCGATGGGAAATCCTCATGCTGTAGTGTTTGTGGAGGACGTGCAGAACCTGGATATTGAAAAGGTGGGACCGGACTTTGAAAAACACCAGGCCTTTCCGGAGAGTGTGAATACGGAATTTGTCCGTGTTCTGGACCGCAAAACGGTGGAAATGCGGGTTTGGGAGAGGGGCAGCGGAGAAACTCTGGCCTGCGGAACAGGAGCCTGCGCTGTGGCCGTTGCCTGCGCTTTAAACGGTTACACGGAAGATGCAGTCACCGTAAAGCTTTTAGGGGGAGATTTGAAGATTGCCTGGGACAGAGAGGACAATCTGGTTTATATGACTGGCCCGGCCCAGGTGGTATTTGACGGAGAAATCCGGCTTTAAATAAAAAAACAGGAGAAAAAGATTAGAGAAATGGTTTTAAAAAGAAGTATGAGCCTTGAAGATAAAAGGTTTTATTCCAATGTAGCCCGTCTGGTTATGCCTATGGCGATTCAGAATCTGATTAACGTAGGTGTAACCTCTACGGATGTCATTATGCTTGGAAAGGTAGGGGAGACAGCGCTTTCTGGCGTTTCCCTGGCAAATCAGGTGTATTTTATCCTTTCCCTTTTATTTTTCGGACTGACTTCCGGGGCTTGTGTGCTGACGGCACAATATTGGGGAAAGAAGGATACCAGAACCATTGAAAAGGTTATGGGTATGTCTTTTCGGATTTCCCTTTTGGCTGCTGCAGTCTTTACTTTGGCAGCACTGGTGTTTCCGGCTCTTTTAATGCGGATTTTTACCACAGACCAGGCTGTCATTGAGGCAGGGGTCAGCTATCTGCGGATTGTGGCATTTTCCTATATGCTGTCTGCATTTACCAATGTGTATCTGAATATTATCCGCAGTGTGGAGAAGGTGGTTATCGCTACCGTTGTGTACGGTACGTCTCTGCTGGCTAATATTATTTTTAATGCAATTTTTATTTTCGGACTTTTGGGAGTCCCGGCAATGGGAGCAGCAGGCGCAGCGCTGGGAACGCTGCTTGCAAGAACCATAGAAGTGCTGATTGTGGTTTTTTATGCAGTGAAGATGAACGATGTGGTGAAAATTCGCTGGCGGGATTTCTTTGTAAAAGACAAAGCCCTGGGAAAAGATTTCTTTACCTATGCCTTTCCGGTGCTTTTAAACGAACTGGCATGGGGCGCGGGTATGGCGGCTATTTCCGCTATTGTGGGACATCTGGGCAGTTCTGCTGTGGCAGCTCACTCCGTGGCGCAGGTATGCAGACAGCTTTCTATGGTGATTGGCTTTGGTATTTCCAGCGCAGCGGCTATTATGATTGGAAAGGCCATCGGAGAGAAGAAAGAGGAACTGGCCAGAGAGTACGGAAGGCGCTTTGTAAAGATTGCTGTTTTATGCGGTATCGGCGGGGGACTTCTGATACTGGGCATTTCGCCTCTGGTTAAAAGCCTGCTGAATCTCACCCCTCTGGCCAAAAGCTATCTGACGGCTATGATGCTGATTATGTCCTATTATGTGGTGGGGCAGTCTGTGAATACCACGATGATTGTGGGGATTTTCCGGGCAGGAGGGGACACCCGGTTCGGGTTGATTCTGGACGTGAGCGTGATGTGGCTTTGCTCTATCCTGGGCTCTGCAGTGGGGGCTTTTGTTCTGGGGATTCCCATGCCCTGGGTTTATATTCTGCTGTGCAGCGATGAGATTATCAAGATACCGTTTTCGGTGTACCGCTATAAAACGTATAAGTGGCTGCGAAACGTTACCAGATAAACGAAATATTACAGGAGAAAATAGAAAGTACCCCTTGACAAAAATGAAATTGTGCACTTTCAATAATGTTGTGCCGAAAACCGGTTTCCATAAAACGAAAAGAGGGAAAAAATCAGGAAAAGAAAAACTTTTTTTGTCAGGTGACATTTTGTCGAAGTATGTTGAATACGGGGATAATAGAGGAAAGTGGAGAATATTAGTACAGAATTGTGCAATATTCCCACTTTCTTTCCTGTGTGAAAAGTGATATACTGTGGAATACAAAATGTTGTGAAATGAAAAGTGAAAAATATTATACTATACCAGATATAGTGTTTTAAAGTGTATGAGGTGAAAGTGATGATGTATGTAGTTAAGAAAGATGGTACGAAAGAGGATTTTGATGTTCAGAAAATCGTGAGGGCAGTGAACAAATCCGCATCCAGAATTATGTATAATTTCAAAGAGGATGAGGTGAAATTTATCTGCCGCTATGCCCAGGAAAAGGCGGATTCTCTGGATAAAGAAGAGATTTCCATTCAGGATATGCACAATATTGTGGAGGGGGCTCTGGAAGAAGTCAATCCATCTGTTGCAAAGAGCTACAGAGATTATCGCAATTATAAGCATGACTTTATTCATATGATGGATGAGGTGTATACCAAGAGCCAGTCCATCCGCTACATTGGGGACAAGAGCAATGCCAATACGGACAGCGCCCTGGTGGCTACCAAGCGCAGCCTGATTTTCAATGAACTGAATAAAGAACTGTATCGGAAGTTCTTTATGAACCGCAACGAACTGCAGGCCTGCAAGGACGGGTATATTTATATTCACGACCAGTCTGCCCGTCTGGATACCATGAACTGCTGTCTCTTTGACGTGGCTAATGTGTTAAGAGGCGGCTTTGAAATGGGAAATGTGTGGTACAATGAGCCGAAGACCCTGGATACGGCTTTTGACGTTATGGGAGATATTGTGCTCAGTACGGCAGCCCAGCAGTACGGCGGCTTTACCGTGCCGGAAGTGGACAAGATTCTGGCTCCTTATGCGGAAAAAAGCTACGAAAAGTATAAGGAAGAATTTCTTGTTTATGTAGACCCGGACTGGGAACTGGCAGAGGAGAGAGCCGAGCAGTATGCTGTGGATAAGGTAAAGAGAGACTTCGACCAGGGCTGGCAGGGAATAGAGTATAAGCTGAATACGGTGGGATCTTCCAGAGGAGATTATCCTTTTGTTACCGTGACTCTGGGACTGGGTATGAAGAAATTTGAGAAAATGTGCAGCATTTCTCTTCTGGAGGTTCACAAGGGCGGACAGGGAAGAGAAGGTCATAAAAAACCGGTGCTGTTTCCAAAGATTGTGTTCCTCTATGATGAGAATCTTCATGGAGAGGGCAGAGAAGGGGAGGATGTGTTTGAGGCAGGAATTTCCTGTTCTGCCAAAACCATGTATCCGGACTGGCTTTCTTTAAGCGGCAAGGGCTATATTTCCAGTATGTATAAAAGATACGGAAAGGTTATCAGTCCTATGGGCTGCAGAGCCTTTTTAAGCCCCTGGTACGAAAGAGGCGGCATGACTCCGGCAGATGATAAGGACGTTCCTGTATTTGTGGGACGGTTTAACGTGGGCGCAGTCAGCCTCCATCTTCCCATGATTCTGGCAAAGGCCAGAGCCGAGAATAAGGATTTCTACGAGGTGCTGGATTTTTATCTGGAAATGATTCGTCACCTGCATATTCGTACTTACGATTATCTGGGTGAGATGAAGGCGTCCACAAATCCGCTGGCTTACTGTGAGGGCGGTTTTTACGGCGGCAACTTAAAACCTTCGGATAAGATTAAACCGCTTTTAAAACCGATGACTGCTTCTTTTGGTATTACGGCATTAAATGAACTGCAGGAGTTGTACAACGGTAAATCCATTCGCGAGGACGGCAAGTTTGCCTTGGAAGTACTGCAGTATATCAATAAAAAAGTAGAGCAGTACAAATATGAGGACGGCAATCTGTATGCCATTTACGGTACTCCGGCAGAGAGTCTCTGCGGCCTTCAGGTAGAGCAGTTCAGAAAGATGTACGGTATCGTGGAGGGGGTTTCTGATCGTCCGTATGTGAGCAACAGCTTCCACTGCCATGTAACAGAGGAAATGACTCCCATTGAGAAGCAGGATTGCGAGGGCAGATTCTGGGAACTCTGCAATGGCGGCAAAATTCAGTATGTGCGTTATCCCATTGGATACAATGTAGACGCCATTCGGGCACTGGTGCGCAGAGCTATGGATTTGGGCTATTATGAGGGCGTGAACCTGTCTTTGGCTTACTGTGATGACTGTGGTCATGGGGAGCTGGAAATGGATGTGTGCCCGGTATGCGGTTCCACCAATCTGACCAAAATTGATCGTATGAACGGCTACCTTTCCTATAGCCGTGTACACGGAGATACCCGTCTGAATTCTGCTAAGATGGCGGAAATTGCAGAGCGGAAATCTATGTAAATATATGCGCTGTCCCAGAAGAGGAGAAGAGACAGAAGTCTTCTCCACCTCTACAGGAACAGCGCTCTTTTTGTGCAAGAAATATACGGTGTAGTGTAAAGGTTTTTCCTTGGATTTTCTGACAAATTGTGATAACATAAATACAGTTTTAAAAATCACAGTGTGGGGATTTGAGGAGGGAGAATATGGATTCTTATGAGTATTTACTGGATTTGGCACTGATATTGCTGACTACAAAGGCGTTTGGGCTTCTGACTCGGCGCATCAGCCTGCCGCAGGTAGTAGGGGCGCTGCTGGCAGGGCTGCTTTTAGGGCCGGCCTGTTTGGGAGTCTTACATCAGACGGAGTTTATTTATCAGGTATCAGAAATCGGTGTGATTGTTCTGATGTTTTGTGCAGGACTGGAGACGGATATCGATGAACTGAAGAAAAGCGGAAAGGCTTCGTTTATTATTGCCCTTTTGGGTGTGATAGTGCCGCTTCTGGGCGGTCTGGGAGTAGCAGCTTATTTTAACCGCCCGGGAATGTTAGAATCTGCCGCCGGAACCAGTCTGATTTTGCAGAATGTTTTCATTGGTGTTATTTTAACGGCAACCTCGGTAAGTATTTCGGTGGAAACCTTAAAGGAAATGGGCAAGTTAAATACCAGAGCGGGAAATGCCATTTTAGGGGCGGCCATTATTGATGATATTCTGGGAATCATTGCCCTTACAGTTATTACCAGTCTTGCAGATTCATCTGTAAATGTATGGCTGGTGTTCGGAAAGATTCTGGGATTTTTTGTCTTTATCGGTGTGGGCGGATATATCATTCATGTCCTGTTCCAGAAATGGGTAAAGGGATATGAGCGGGATTTGCAGCGTTTTGTCATTCTGGCGTTTGTTATCTGCCTTGTATTTTCTTACTGCGCAGAAGAATTTTTTGGTGTTGCAGACATTACAGGAGCTTTCTTTGCCGGGCTGATTATTACAAAAACAACTCATACCAATTACATTGCAAGAAGATTTGGGATTTTGTCTTATATTTTCCTGTCTCCGGTATTTTTCGCCAATATTGGTCTGCAGGTAGAACTGCCGAAAATGAGTGCCATGATTGTGGTGTTTGCAGTAATACTGGTGGTAGTGGCAGTGCTGACGAAAATCATTGGCTGCGGTCTGGGCGCAAAAATGTGTCATTACAGCAACCAGGACTGTATCCGCATTGGTATGGGGATGATTTCCAGAGGCGAGGTGGCATTGATTGTGGCTGCCAAAGGAAATGCCATTGGCCTGATGGCTCCGGATTTGCTGGGACCGGTTGTTATTGTAGTGGTGATTACCACCATTATTTCCCCCATTCTTCTGAAATTGACTTTTAGAGAGAAGAAGGGAGAAGCAGAAGGCACAGATTTTGTGGAAACGGAATTAATCCGTCAGGTGCAGGGATTTGAAGAAGAGGAACAACAGGAAAAATCCAGATATGTAAAAAAATAGAGAAAGAGAAAAGGGGCTGCTGCGTGTTTCATGCATCGGCTCTTTTCGGATAGAGGAGAGAAAATATGAAACTTCTTTTGGCGGCAGTCAATGCCAAATATATTCATTCCAATCTTGCAGTATACAGCATGAAGGCATACTGCAGAGCATTTGCAGACCACATAGAACTGGCGGAATATACCATCAATCAGCAGGAGGATGAGATTTTAAAAGATTTATATCGGAAAAAACCTGAGATTTTGTGCTTTTCCTGCTATATATGGAATATTTCTTTTATAAAGGAACTGATTCGTAATGTGAAGAAAATCCTGCCGGACACGGTGATTTGGGCAGGAGGCCCGGAGGTGTCTTACGACGCAGAGCAGTTTCTGGAAGAAATGCCGGAGGTTTTCGGCGTGATGTGCGGAGAAGGAGAGGAGACCTTCCGGGAATTAACACAATATTATGTAAATTTAGAGCGGAACACAGAAAAAGGGACGGAACTGGAAAAGATAGACGGTATTGTTTTCCGAAAGGGGAAAGAGATACAAAAAACGGCGCCAAGGGCCATTCTGGATATGGATACACTGGTGTTTCCCTATCAGGATATGGAACTTTTTCATCATCGGATTATTTATTATGAGAGCAGCAGAGGGTGTCCCTTTTCCTGTAGTTACTGTCTTTCTTCTATAGATAAGAAGCTGCGTTTTCGGAGTACGAAGCTGGTGAAACAGGAGCTGCAGTTTTTTCTGGATAACCAGGTGCCTCAGGTAAAGTTTGTGGACCGGACATTTAACTGCAAAAAGGAGCATGCACTGGAAATCTGGCGTTATATTCAGGAACATGACAATCAGGTGACGAATTTCCACTTTGAAATTGCTGCAGATTTGCTGACCGAAGAGGAAATTGCCCTGATACACACCATGCGTCCGGGACTGATTCAGCTGGAAATCGGGGTGCAGTCTACCAATGAGGACACCATAAGGGAAATTCGCAGAAAGACCAGTTTTGAAAAAATTTCCCAAAAAGTAAGACAGGTGCAGGCCGGAAAGAATGTGCACCAACATCTGGATTTGATTGCGGGGCTTCCGCTGGAAGGGTATGACAGTTTCCGAAAATCGTTTGATGACGTCTACGGATTGAGGCCTCAGCAGCTCCAACTGGGATTTCTGAAGGTTCTGAAAGGTTCTTATATGTATGAGAAGCGGGAAGAATATGGCTGTGTGTACAAGCAGAGAGAGCCTTATGAGGTGCTTTCCACAAACTGGCTGTCTTACGGAGAAATCTGCCGTCTGAAAGGCATTGAAGACATGGTAGAGGTGTATTATAACAGCGGACAGTTTACCCGTACCATAGAGGCCCTGGAGAAAGAATTTTCAGACGCCTTTGCCATGTATGAAGCTCTGGCAGATTTTTATGAGAAAAAGGGCTATTTCGGCATTTCCCATACCAGAATCCGGAGATATGAAATTCTCCTGGAATTTTTAGAAGAACAAGGAAAGGAAGATTTGGCATATTTCCGGGAACGGATGGTTTTTGATTTGTATGCAAGAGAAAATCTGAAGACCAGGCCTGTGTGGGCAGGAGAACAGAAGCTTTACAAAGAGCAGATACAGAACTTTTATCGGAAAGAGGCAGAAGAACCCCGGCTTTTGAGGCAGTATGGGGGATATCAGCCAAGGCAGTTGGAAAAAATGACACATTTGGAGGTCTTTACTTATGATGTGTTGAGCCAAAAACGGGAGAAAGGGCAGTATCCGGTTTTATTTGACTATAAAGAACGCAGCCCCCTGACCCATGACGCAAGAGTCTGTGCTGTGGAGTTTGAGCAGAGAAAGGAGGACGTATGACAAAGAGGACAAAGGAAATTCTGGAGAAGCTGGATGAGGTTTATACCAGAGAATACAAATGCTATCTGAATCACGAAAATCCGGGACAGCTTTTGATTGCCACCATGTTAAGCGCCCAGTGTACGGATGCCAGAGTCAACATTGTCACAAAAGATTTGTTTGTGAAATATCCGGATATGGAGGCTTTTGCAAAAGCAGATTTAAAGGAGTTGGAGCAGGATATTAAGCCTACGGGATTCTATCACAATAAGGCAAAGAACATTATTGGCTGCGCCCAGAGAATCTGTCAGGTATACGACGGAGAGGTTCCGCGCAGTCTGGAGGATTTAACCAGCCTGCCCGGTGTGGGAAGGAAGACGGCCAATGTGATCCGGGGAAATATTTTTCATGAGCCAAGTGTGGTGGTGGATACCCATGTAAAGCGGATTTCCAAGCGGCTGGGACTGACGAAGGAAGAGGATCCGGAAAAAGTGGAAATGGAACTGATGAAGGTTTTGCCCAAGAACCACTGGATTCTCTATAACATTCAGATAATTACTTTTGGACGGCAGATCTGCTTTGCCAGGTCGCCCAAATGCGAGGAGTGTTTTCTTACAGAATATTGCAGGGAATACAAAGAAAAACAGAAGAAAAGCAGGAAAAAAACATGAGAGCATATGTGACACTGGATTTGGAAACGACAGGTCTGGAACCGAGAAAAGACAGAATCATTGAAATTGGCGCCGTGAAGGTACAGGGCGGCATGGTGACAGGAGAGTACGCTACACTGGTGAATCCCCGAATGGAGATACCGGAGAGAATTACGGCCCTTACAGGCATTTCAGACGAAATGGTGCAGGGAAAGCCGTATGTACGGGAAGCGCTGGAGGGGCTTCTGGAGTTTTGTGAGAATCTGCCGCTTCTGGGGCATAACCTGATGTTTGACTACAGCTTTGTGAAGCACAATGCAGTCAATCTGGATATGGACTTTGAGAAAGAGGGCATGGATACGCTGAAGCTGTCCAGGATTCTGCTGCCGGATTTGCCCAGCAGAAGTCTGCAGAACCTGCGGGTACACTACCAAATTCCACAGGGGGATGCCCACAGGGCTTTAGAGGATGCCCGTACTACTTATAAACTTTATGAGCGGCTGCGGCAGGAGTATGAAGAACAGCATCCTGAACTTTTTTGTCCGGTTCCTCTTTTCTATAAGGTGAAAAAGCAGGGGCCCATAACTCCGGCACAAAAACGATACTTGCAGGATTTGATAAAATATCATAGAATAGACCTGAATGTGGAGGTGGAGAGTCTGACAAAGAATGAAGCTTCCAGACTTATTGATACGATTTTAGGCACTTATGGAAAGATAGAGAGGTAAAGGATTATGAATAAAAAAAATTCCGGGAAAAAACAGATAGTTGCAGGGATTCTGGCGGTGTTTATGATTCTGGCTATGGTGCTTCCCATGATAGCGTATGCTTTATAAGAACAGACGGAGGGACAGACCATGAAAATAGGGAAACTGCCGGAACCAATGCTGATTCGTTCCGTTTTAAGAGAAGTTGGACACAGAAGAGAAGAAATCCTGGCAGGACCGGCTGTAGGCCGTGACTGTGCGGTGATGGAACCCAGGGAAGGAGAAGTTTACGTGTTTTCCTCCGACCCTATTACCGGCACCACAAAGGATATGGGGAAACACAGTGTTTATATTACTGCCAATGATTTAGCGGCTGCCGGGGCAGAGCCAGTGGGCATTATGCTCACCATTTTGCTGCCGCCTAAGACAGAAGAGAGAGAGCTGAAAGAAATTATGCGGGGAGTGGAATCTACCTGCAGAGAACTGAATATGGAAATTATGGGCGGCCATACAGAGATTACCGATGTGGTAAAACAACCGCTGCTTTCCCTTACAGGTGTAGGCAGAATGAAGAAGGAACAGATGATGGAGCCCGGAGGCATAAAGCCGGGACAGGACATTGTGATTACCAAATGGATTGGATTGGAAGGTACCTCTATTGCGGCCAAGGAAAAGGAAAAACTGCTTTTGGAACGGTTTGCGCCGCTGTTTGTGGATACGGCCAAAGGGTTTGACCAGTATCTTTCGGTGCTGCCGGAGGCAAAGATTGCCGGCGCGTGGGGCGTTTCTGCCATGCATGACATTACAGAGGGCGGTGTGTTCGGCGCTCTGTGGGAAATGGCCTCAGGCTCAGATGTTGGACTGGATATCGACTTAAAGAAGATTCCGATTCGCCAGGAGACGGTGGAGGTCTGTGAGGTGCTGGGGCTCAATCCCTATATTCTCATGTCCAGCGGTTCTATGATGATAGCAGCCCAGGATGGACATGGCCTGGTAAGAGAATTGCATCAGGCGGGAATTTTTGCGGCAGTGGTGGGAAAGGCTACGGCAGGAAAAGAGCGGATTTTGCGAAACGGAGAAGAAACCCGGTATCTGGACAAGCCCCAGAGTGACGAATTGTATAAAATCTATCAGAAGGATTGAGGAGTAAGAAATGGCAAAGCTGAATATTGTGTTATTTGAGCCGGAGATTCCTGCTAATACGGGAAATATCGGAAGAACCTGTGTGGCAACGGGTACCCGCCTGCATTTAATCGAACCCTTGGGCTTTAAACTGAACGAAAAGGCTATTAAGAGAGCAGGCATGGATTACTGGAAAGATTTGGATGTGAAAACTTATGTAAATTATCAGGACTTTCTGAATCAAAATCCCGGTGCCAAAATCTATATGGCAACCACCAAAGCGCCTAAAACTTATGTGGACGTCCAGTATGAGGAGGATTGCTATATTATGTTTGGAAAGGAGAGCGCGGGAATTCCGGAAGAGATTCTGCTGCAAAACCAGGAGACAGCTATTCGTATTCCTATGATAGGAGAGATTCGCTCTTTAAATCTCAGCAATTCGGTGGCGATTGTGCTGTATGAGGCTCTGCGCCAGAACCATTTTGACCATATGCGTCTGGAAGGACATCTGACGAAATACGAATGGAAATAAAATAGAAGAAAAGCACAGAGGAGCAGGATTACCGCTCTTCTGTGCTTTTTTGCAGGGTAAAAATAAATTCGGTCCCCACGTCTTCGGTGCTGATGACATTGATGTTCTGCTTGTGGGAATTGATGATTTCCTTTACAATGGCAAGCCCAAGCCCGGTACCTTTGCGGTCCTTGCCACGGGAGGAATCAATTTTATAGAACCGATCCCAGATTTTTCCCAGACTGGCTTTGGGAATACCGCAGCCCTTGTCCTTCACGGAAATGAAAACCGTATCGTGTTTCAGGGAGGATTCCACTTTAATCACAGACTCCTCCGGGCTGAATTTAATGGCATTGTCAATGAGGTTATAGAGTACCTGCTGAATCTGTCCCATATCGGCCCGTACAAACAGGGTCTGGCCGGTCAGCAGAAGTTCGATGGAAATCCGTTTCTGCCTGCAGGTGCCCTCAAAGGATTCGGCAGTGCTTTTTATGATACTGTTGATGTCAAAATCCGAATAATCCAGCTGCCGTCCCTTTTCATCCAGATTGTTCAAAGTCAAGAGACTTTGGGTCAGCTTGTAGAGGCGGTCGGTTTCATGCACCACGATTTTCAGGTATTTCTCCTGCATTTCCGGAGGAATGGTACCGTCTAAAATAGCTTCTGTATAGCCCTTGATGGAGGTCAGGGGGGAGCGGAAATCGTGGGAGACGTTGGCAATGAATTTGCGCTGATAGTTTCCCGTCATGTCCAGTTCATCGGACATATAGTTCAGCGTCCCGGCCAGATATCCCAGTTCATCCTCTTTTTCCAGAGGGATGTTGTATTTCAGATTTCCCGCAGCAAAGGCATCCGCCCCCTGTATGATTTTCCGGAGGGGGCGGTAAATCATGAGAGAAAATACCGGAATAATAGCCATCATAATGAGAAGAAACAGGAGAAACAGAATGTAAATCATGTTCATCAGAGCGTCATGCTGTTCCTGCAGGACACGCATGGGAAGGTGCATGGCTACATAGCTCTCCACAGACATGTTTCTGGTGACAGGCACCATGACGCTTAAATGCGGTTCGCTGAACTGGTGAAAAAAATCCCCGATCCGGTAGTAGGAACCGCTGGCTGTTCCGGGATTAAAGCCTGTAATGATAGGGAAATCCTCTGTTTTTGGTTCCGAAGCGGTATTCAGCAGAATTTCGCCCTTGGGGCTGATAATCCAGACGTCACAGTGGCGGTAAGAGGCCAGAGTGCACAGATTTTCATACAGCTGGTTGTCTCGTTCCTCATCATTTTGGAAATACCGCACATCATGACTCTGGGCAATGGTGGTAGCTTCCTGATACAGTTCCCCGCTGTACACGGATTCCAGATGTTTCTGCACCTGACGGTTTCCCACAAAATAAATGGTGCAGAAGCCCAACAATCCCAGAATGACAATGGCAAGCACATATTTTACATAGAGAAATTTTTTCATTTGTTTTTGACCTCGAATTTATATCCGATACCCCAGACTGTGGCAATGGACCAGGCCGGGTGGTCTTTGATTTTTTCCCGGAGACGTTTGATATGCACGTCCACGGTGCGGGTGTCTCCAATGTATTCGTATCCCCAGATATGGTCTAAAAGCTGTTCTCTGGTAAAGACCTGATTCGGTGAAGAGGCCAGAAAATACAGAAGCTCCAGTTCCTTTGGCGGCATATCCAGCTGATTTCCATAGTAGATAACAGAATAATTCGTCAGGTTAATAGCCAAATCCGGGTATTCCACATATTTTCCGGAAGGCTGGGTGGAGGGCGCCACATTGGGCTGATAACGTCGAAGCACGGCTTTCACCCTGGCCACCAGTTCTTTGGAATCAAAGGGTTTAATCATATAGTCGTCCGCCCCCAGTTCCAGTCCCAGCACCTTATCAAAAATTTCGCCTTTGGCAGAAAGCATGATAATGGGAACATTGGATTTCTGGCGGATTTCCCGGCAGACCTGATAGCCGTCCATACCGGGCAGCATCAAATCCAGAAGAATCAGGTTTGGGGCAAAGGAGGAAAAAGCGGATAAGGCTTCTTCCCCGTCATTTACAATTTTAGTGTCAAAACATTCTTTGGTGAGATACAGAGAAATAAGCTCTGCAATATTGTTGTCATCGTCTACGATGAGAATTTTCTGTTTTACTGCCATGCTGCAGTCCCCCTCTATTTTTTAAATTCTACAATGGTCACGCCTGCATCTCCTTCTCCAAATTCTGCAAGATGGAAATCCTGTACATATTTCAGGCGCTTTAAGTAGTTGTGTACGCCTTTTCTGAGGGCGCCGGTGCCCTTGCCGTGTACTACCCGGACACTGCTTAAGTGTGCAAGGTAGGCGTCGTCCAGATATTTGTCCAGTTCGGCAACGGCTTCGTCCACGGTTTTTCCAAGCAGATTGATTTCCGTGCGCACGGAGGCGGATTTGCTCATTTTAATCTTTCCGGCGCCGGTGCGCTGCAGGGAAGGCGAGGTGATTACCGGTTCGTCAATCAGCTGCAAATCGGACAGAGATACTTTGGAACGGAGAATACCCATCTGGACAAATACCATGCCCTTGGCATCCGGTTTGGAACTGATAGTGCCTTTGACATTCAGACTTAACACCTTTACAGCGTCTCCTAAAGATACGTCTTTGGCTGTCAGGGTGGATTTTTTCTTTTCCGGCGTCTTTAAAGCCATTTTCTTTGCGGTTTTGTCCATTTTCTTTCGCAGTTCGGAACGTTTCTGCTCCAGTTCTCTGGCTGTCATGGATTCCTGACCCGCTTTGTTGAAAATTTTCATGGTCTGGTCCGCATATTCCTTGGCTTCCCGTAAAATCCGGTGGGCTTCTTCGTTGGCTTCCTGGAGAATCCGGTCTTTTCTCTGTTCCAGCTTGTCTTGTTTGGTTTCCAGCTGTTCTTTCAAAGTCTGGATTTCTTCTTTGTACCGGGCAATTTCGGCCTGCTCGCTTTCAATCGTCCGGCGGCTTTCTTCCAGAGAGGTGAGCACATCTTCAAAAGATTCGTCCTCCTGGCTGATTTGTTCTTTGGCCTTTTCAATAATATAATCCGGCAGTCCCAGCTTTCCGGAAATGGCAAAAGCATTACTCTTTCCCGGTACGCCGATAAGCAGGCGGTAAGTGGGGCGCAGGGTTTCTACGTCAAATTCGCAGGAGGCATTTTCCACGCCCGGCGTAGAAAGGGCATAGACCTTCAGTTCGCTGTAATGGGTGGTTGCCATGGTGCGGACTCCTTGTGCGTGAAGATGGGAGAGAATGGCAATGGCCAGAGCTGCGCCCTCAGTAGGGTCTGTTCCGGCGCCAAGCTCGTCGAAAAGCACCAGAGAGTCCCGGTCTGCTTTTTCCAGAAAACGTACCACATTGGTCATGTGGGAGGAAAAGGTACTGAGAGACTGCTCAATGCTCTGCTCGTCCCCGATGTCCGCATAAACCTCCCGAAAGACACTGAGACGGGAATGGTCAAAGGCAGGAATGTGAAGCCCGGACTGCCCCATTAAGGTCAGAAGTCCTACGGTTTTTAAAGAAACGGTTTTACCGCCCGTGTTGGGGCCGGTTACTACCAGCAGGTCAAAGGTTTCGCCCAGACGGATGTCAATGGGAACTACTTTATGTTTTTCAATAAGAGGGTGGCGTCCCTTTTTGATGTCAATAATGCCCTCTGTGTTGAAAAGGGGTTCTGTTGCATTCTGGGCTTTCGCCAGAAGGGCTCTGGCAAAGATAAAATCCAGCTGTGTCAGGACTTTTAAGTCATCATCCAGCATTTCCAGACTTTCCGCAGCTGTTTCACTGAGGCCTGCCAGAATCTTTTCGATTTCTGTCTGTTCCTGAATTTCCAGTTCCCGCAGCTCGTTGTTCAGCTTGACAACAGCCATGGGCTCTACAAATACCGTAGAACCGGTGGAGGACTGGTCATGTATCATGCCGGGAATCTGTCCCTTGTGCTCTGCCTTTACGGGGATACAGTAGCGACCGTTTCGCATGGTAACCACTGCGTCCTGCAGGTAGGTTCTGGCACTGCCGCTTACATAGGAAGAAAGCTGGCTGTGGATTTTATCATTGGTATTTTTCATGGTTCTGCGCACCTGTTTCAGTCCTGCACTGGCGTCGTCAGCAATCTCTTCTTCTGAGAGAATACAGCGGCGGATTTCCAGTGACAGAGGCGTCAAAGGCTGCAGAAGTTCAAAGAGAGGGTCTAAGGAGTCCCCGGTATCATTCTCTGTTTCTCTGCGGGAATAGGCTTTGGCCCGGTTGGCATTTTCCAGAAGGCTGCAGATGGAGAGCAGTTCCCCGGTTCCCAGAGTGCTGCCGATTTCCAGCCGCTTTAGGGAACCCCGGATGTCCCGGACGCCGCCAAAGGACAGAGAGCCTTTCTGGTATACACGGGACAGGGCGTCTGCGGTTTCCTGCTGCATGGCTTCGATTTCCGCCAGATTGTCAAGCGGCGTCAGATTCCGGCAAAGTTCCTTTCCCATAGAAGAAGAGGCAAACCCTTCTAAAAGTTCTGTGATTTTATTGTATTCTAAAGTTTTTAATGCTTTTTGATTCATAGTATTCACCTTATCCAGTTTTTTAAGATTCCGCTTCCTATTTTACATGAAAACAGGCAGAAAGAAAAGGTTCTGAGGGGGAATTTTTGTGGGATGAGAGAGAAAATTTTGTGTAATCTTCATAAAAAGTTCATAAACATTCGGTATAATAGTACAAAATACAGTCTAATGCGGAGTGTTGAACATGGACGAAAAAAAGAATGAGGGACAAACAAATCAGGAGAAAAAGGAAGAGAACTCCTATGAATTTCTGAAAGAAACGATTAAGGCGAAGCCTTGGAACAGGAAGAAGCTGGCAAAGCAGGTGGGAAAACTTCTGGCTTCGGGAGCCGTGTTTGGGCTTGCGGCGGCTGTTGTGTTTTCCGTAGCAGCGCCGGCTATGACCGGTAAAATTCTGGAAAAGAAGGATGCCAGCAAGGTTACGTTTCCCCAGGAAGAAGACCAGGAGGAAGAGGAAAAGAAAGAGGGGGAAGCCGATGCGCAGAATGAGGAACTGCCGGAAAGTCAGGGCGGAGGGGACGCCTCTGCTCCTGTGGCACAGGACATGACCCCGGAGGAATACAAGAAACTGTATGGGGATATTTTTGCCACAGCGGATGAAGCGGAAAAAGCCATGGTAACGGTAATTGGAAATAAAAATGATGAGGATTGGTTTCAGACGCCTTACGAAGAGCAGATTTCCGGGATTCTGGTGGCAGAGAGCGGGCAGAATTATTTTGTGCTGACGGAATACCGGATTGTGGAGAATGTGGACCGTATCCAGGTGGTCTTCTATGACGGCACCGTGACGGATGCCAGATTCCAGAAGGCAGACCAGAATACAGGGCTGGCAGTGCTGAAAATTGACAAATCCGGTCTGGACAGTTCGTTAAAGGAAAAAATTGCCGTTGCACCGCTGGGCGAGTCCTACAATCTGAAGCTGGGAGAACCGGTTCTTGCAATTGGAAGTCCTATGGGGTATAGTGATTCTGTTGGTTATGGAATTGTGACTTCTACTTCAGATACAGTGTCCAGAGTGGACGCGCAGTATGGACTTCTCACTACAGATATTACAGGCAGCAGTCAGGGAAGCGGTGTGATTTTAAATCTGGAAGGGGAAATTGTGGGGATAATTGCCCAGAGCTTTGGCGGGGAGGAAAACGGAAACCTTATTATCGGGCTGCCGATTTCCCAGATAAAGGATTTGATTCAGACACTTTCCGATGAAAATAAGGAGATGGTGTATCTGGGTATCACGGGAGAAGACATTACTGCGGAAATTTCCGAGAAAAAGGGAATTCCGGTGGGGATTTTCGTAGAAAAGGTAGAGGTGGATTCTCCGGCTATGCAGGTGGGAATTCAGAACGGAGATGTGATTATAGAGCTGAACGGTGAAAAAGTAGAAACGGTAAAAGGATATCAGCAGCAGTTAAAATCCTGTAAATCCGGGGAAACCGTAAAGGTGAAGGCCATGCGCCAGGGAACAGAAGGATATGTAGAAGTCTCCTTTAACGTAACATTAAAAACAAGGTAGAGAGGATATGAAAATGAAATTTATTAACGAGCTTCACGAAGGGGAAAAACTTTCCGGAATTTATTTATGCAAACACAAACAGGCAGCAGTGACAAAGAACGGAAAGCCTTATGAAAACGTAATTTTACAGGATAAAACAGGTACCATTGACGCTAAAATCTGGGATCCGAATTCTCTGGGCATTGATGAATTTGACAGCCTGGATTACATTGACGTGGTGGGAGATGTAAATTCTTTCCAGGGCAGTCTTCAGGTGAGTATCAAACGTGTGCGCAAAGCCGCAGAGGGAGAGTATGAGCCGGGCAATTATCTTCCGGTGAGCAGCAAAAATGTGGATTCTATGTATGAAGGGCTGTTAAGTTATGTGGCAAGTGTGAAAAACCCTTATCTGCACCGATTGCTGGTTTCCTTCTTTGAGGAAGATCAGGATTTCGCAAAGGCATTTCGCGGCAATTCAGCGGCGAAAAGTGTGCACCACGGCTTTATCGGCGGTCTGTTGGAACATACATTAAGCGTAGTCAGCCTGTGTGATTATTACTGTAAGGTCTATCCGATTTTGAACCGGGATTTGCTGCTTACCGCAGCCATGCTGCATGATATTGGAAAAACAGAAGAATTAAGTCCGTTTCCCATGAATGATTATACAGATGACGGACAGCTTCTGGGTCACATTATGATAGGGGCGGAAAGAATCCATGATAAGGCAGGAGAAATCCCCGGATTTCCAAAGAAACTGGAAAGTGAGCTGAAGCATTGTATTCTGGCTCATCACGGGGAGTTGGAATACGGCTCGCCAAAGAAACCGGCACTGCCGGAAGCCCTGGCGCTGAATCTGGCGGACAATACAGACGCGAAGATGGAAACCCTGACTGAAATATTTGCGTCAGCAGGGCAGCAAAAAGAATGGATTGGTTACAACCGTCTTTTTGAATCCAATTTCAGAAAATCCAGTTGTGAGCAGGAAGGCGGCGTTCATGGAATTTAAGAAGAATGATACGGTAACACTTTATATAGAAGATATGGGACACGACGGAGAGGGCATCGGAAAGGCGGATGGCTATACGCTTTTCGTGAAAGATACCGTGATTGGTGATAAGGTAGAAGCCAGGATTATGAAAATGAAAAAGAACTATGGCTATGCCCGTCTGATGAAAGTGCTGGAACCCTCTAAAGACCGTGTGCAACCCCGCTGTCCCGCGGCCAGAGCCTGCGGGGGCTGTCAGCTGCAGTTCCTTTCTTATGAGAAGCAGTTGGAATTTAAGAAAAATAAGGTGAAGGGAAATCTGGAGAGAATCGGAGGCTTTGAAAATATCTGTATTGAGCAGGTGATTGGTATGGAAGAACCCTGGCGGTACAGAAACAAAGCCCAGTTTCCTGTGGGCAAAAATAAAGACGGGGAAATCATTACCGGCTTTTATGCAGGCAGAACCCATTCCATTATTTCCAATAAAAACTGTTATTTGGGTACAGAAGTGAATGAGCAGATTCTGGAGGAAGTTCTGGTTTACATGAAGGAGAATCACATAGAGCCTTACGATGAGGTTTCCGGTACCGGACTGGTTCGCCATGTCCTTATCCGCTGCGGCTTTAAGACAGGGGAAATTATGGTCTGTCTGGTTCTTAACGGAGACGCTCTGCCGAAAGCGGAGAAGCTGACGGCGCGGCTGCAGGAGATTCCCGGCATGACCAGTATTACCTTTAATGTGAATAAGAAGAGAAATAATGTGATTTTAGGTGATAAAATTGTGAAACTGTGGGGGCAGGACTACATTTCAGACTATATTGGAGAAGTACAGTATCGAATTTCTCCCCTTTCCTTTTATCAGGTGAATCCGGTACAGACGGAGAAGCTGTACAACACGGCCCTGGAGTATGCGGGGCTTACCGGAAAGGAAATTGTGTGGGATTTGTACTGCGGTATCGGGACGATTTCTCTTTTTCTGGCACAGAAGGCCAAGCAGGTCTATGGTGTGGAGATTGTGCCTGCGGCTATTGCAGATGCCAAGAAAAATGCGCAAAGAAACGGGATTGCAAATGCGGAATTTTATGTAGGAAAGGCAGAAGATGTGCTTCCGAAAAAATATGAGGAGGAAGGTGTTTCTGCCGATGTGATTGTGGTAGACCCGCCTAGAAAGGGCTGCGATGAGGCGCTGCTGGAGACTATGCTGAAGATGAATCCGGAGAGGATTGTATATGTGAGCTGCGATTCTGCTACCCTGGCCAGGGACTTAAAGCGGCTGTGCGCGGAGAAGTATGAGGTGAAGAGAGTAGCGGTGTGCGATATGTTTCCGCAGGGGGTGCATGTGGAGACTATTGTGTTGATACAAAAGAAAAACTCGTAGAAATCCTTTATTTTAGGCACTTTGCGAAACATTTTACCTTTACTTCAGAGGGCAAAAATTCACGCAATAAACACCTAAAAAACTATTTTGATGTTTCGGTGGTAATAGATATCGGGTGTGGGAACACAAACGAAAAATAAAGGTTTTTTGAAATATATTTATCTATGTCGTGTCCACCTTGCCACAAAAATGTAGGCGACATTCATTTGTATAAGAGCAGATAAGCGTATCATTAGAAATAGTGGTACGCTTATTTTTTTACCCCTATTGCACATTTGAGTACCCTGACCGTTTTTCTATATAATGAAGTCAAGAACGGAGGTGCTGACAATGAGAGAAACAAAATACCACGCATATCTGGATAGTGAGGAAAGAACAATCCTTTTACATAGCCTTGTGGAATTGAAAAATCAACTTATTCAGCAAGGCAGATATACAGACTGTGTTGACGAGCTGATTGTCAAAGTCATAAACGCCCCTGTGAAGAAACTAAAAGTATTGGTGTAGGAGGTTGTGATGTATGACAAAGATTTTGCCGAGCTTGTGAAAATTGCAGCGGAGAAATTAAAAGAAGATACTGTTTATAAAATGCTCACACGCAGTAAGGATTATCAAAAAGAAAGTGACGAAAGGGATAAGGCGGAACGAAATTATGAACAACTTGATTTGACAACGGAACAGAGAAAGGTCTGTGATGTTTTTTTAGATTACAGAGATAGGCAGAGCTTGGAATACTCTGATTATTCCTATTTGGCAGGCTTATATGATGCGTTCCGTATCATGGCGGTCATTTTCCCCGACAGGTGGGATATGGATCAGATACAGAAAGCCTTATCCTTAATTAAAAACTGAATATAGAAATAGATACATAGCCGATTGGTGTAACAGCCAGTCGGCTTTCTTGCGTTCAGAGCGAAGTACATAGCCGCCTTTGACAAAGCGGCTAAATAAAAGCGAAAGGAGGACGCTATATGTCAAATTGCAAAGTGATCGCTCTGACCAATCAGAAAGGCGGTGTCGGTAAGACCACCACAGCCGTCAATCTGGGCGTGTGTTTATCGAAGCAGGGGAAGAAAGTTTTGCTTGTGGATGCAGACGCACAGGCGAATCTTACAATGTCGCTTGGCTATCCACGACCAGATGATTTGCCCATGGATATGAACTCTGATTATGGTGACGGTGCAAACCCCGTCATTCTGAAATCAGAGTTTATTTTATCCCTGTGCGAGCAGCTTATCGGCGGCAACAGTCTTGGTGCAAAGCAGAAGTCCATCATTGACCGCTGTACGGCAAGTGTGTACCGCTATTATCAGCAGGGCAACTATATGGGAACACCGCCGACTTTGCAGGACTTCCGTGAGGAATTGTTAAAGCAGAATGAGCCAGAAGCACAGGAGATTGCCCTTGCCATTGAGCTGTTTACGGACGGTTCTTTGAATACCTTTGCCAAGCATACCAATGTGGATACAAAGAGCCGACTTATCTGTTATGACATCCTTGATTTAGGAAAGCAGTTGCAGCCGATCGGTATGCTTGTAGTTCTTGACAGTATCTTAAACCGTATCACCCAGAACAGAGCAAAAGGAAGAAACACCTTTATCTTCATTGACGAGATTTACCTGCTGTTCCAACACGAATATAGTGCCAACTTCCTTTTTACCCTCTGGAAGCGTGTGCGTAAGTACGGTGCTTACTGTACAGGTATCACCCAGAATGTGGACGACCTGTTACAGAGCCATACGGCAAGGACAATGCTTGCAAACTCCGAATTTATCATTATGCTCAATCAGGCATCCACCGACAGACTTGAGCTTGCCAAACTCCTGAATATCTCAGACCTTCAGATGAGCTATATCACAAATGTGGGGGCAGGACAGGGACTTTTAAAGGTAGGCAGCTCCCTTGTACCGTTTGTCAATAAGTTCCCAAGAAATACAGAGCTTTACAGGCTGATGACAACCAAGTTTGGAGAGGTTTAATCGGATGGGTGACGGAGAGCTTTTACAGGCACAGGTGGAAAGAAAGGGCTTGTGTAATCAAATTTATCATACCGATTGTATGGAGTTGTTGGCACAAATTCCCGATAACTATGTATCACTCATTTTAACTGATCCGCCTTATGGTATCTCTTACCGAAATCATTTTGCAAGGCAGCCCCACGCTGTTTTAACTGGAGATACGGGGATAGATTATGAACGGTTTGCGAGGGAAAGCTACCGCATTTTGCGTGAAAACTCCCACGCTTATTTTTTTACCCGTTTTGACTGCTATCCCTACCATTATGACTGTTTGAAACGGGCAGGCTTTACGGTAAAGAATTGTCTGATCGTGGAAAAAGGTACGATTGGAGGGATTGGCGATTTAACAGGCAGCTATGCCAACAATGCAGAGTGGATTATTTTCTGCCAGAAAGGACGGCGTACTTTTCAGCATACAACACTTCTTGAAAACAGGAAAAAAGAAGGGATGCAGTATCATGCAGGCAGAGAACGAAGTAAAAAATATAAGACACGCTTCAATGCCTGTTGGTTTGGCGAAGAATATCCGAAAGCGACCTATAATTCTGTATGGCAGAAACAGCACCAGATTTATCATCCAACGATTAAAAATGTGGAGTGCTTATCGTGGTTGATACAGATTTCCAGTTTGCAGGGCGAGTTGGTTTTTGATGGGTTTATGGGAACAGGCAGTACAGCATTAGCAGCAATACAAACCCAGAGAGCCTATCTGGGGGCGGAGATTGATAAGGCGTATTTTGAAATTGCACAAAACCGAATTAAGGAGGTAGAAAAGAGGAATGTCACAAATTATTTTTAAATCGAAAGAGCATCGTGATTTCTTTCTGGAAATGATGTCAAAGTGTAAAGTCAATGACTGTTATCACAGGGCATTTTTCTATGTAATGGGCATTGCAGGAGAAACAAGGGCAAATATCAATCAGATGTTTGATTTTAAGCAAGACTGTATTGAACCAGAAGGGATGTATGGAGGGTGGCAGACAAGTGGAACGGTCAAGGTCTGCCACCTTGCCTTTAATCTCTGGAACAACTATGTAGAGGAAGGTCGGGAAACGAGCTTTACACCAGAAAATTTATTTTGCTGTGAGTTCGCCCCGTATTTTATGGAGGGCATTAAGGTTCGATACCCAGAATATTGCAGGGAACTTCATACGCCCCAAAAGCAGAACGACCATACACGCTAAAGGAAACACCCTGCGGGTGTACCACGATGCCCAGAAAACAGGGCAGGAATAAAGAAAGGAATAGCCTATGAAAGATTATCTGAAGAAATATAAGAAACAGATTTGTTTGACTGCCGCCGTGTGCCTGCTTGGTACGGCGGCTTTTTGCGGTTTTCACATCTATCATCATTATGCACAGGTGGAGGAACAGGCAGAAGCCTTTGAACAGATTGCCGAAGTGGTGGAACAAGCTCCCGAAAGTGAGCCTGCTTCTGGGGATACGCCTGTCAGCGAGGGCGAGGATGTTCTTGCAAAGTATAGAGAACTTTATTTGCAGAATGAAGATATGGTGGGATGGATCGCTATTGATGAAACAAAGCTCAATTATCCTGTCATGCAGACAAAGAACAATCCGAACTTTTATCTCAAGCGAAATTTTGAAAAAGAATACAGCGATCTGGGTGTACCGTATATACAGGAAAATTGTGACATCTTAAACAGCGATAACCTGATCATTTACGGACACCACATCAAAGGAGGCAAGATGTTTGGTGCGTTGGAAAGCTATAAGTCCAAAAGCTTTTATGAAAAGCATAAGACCATTCATTTTGATACGCTGACCGAGCAGGCAGAATATGAAATCGTGGCGGTATTTAAGACTGTGGCATATAGTGCAGAGGGTTATCGCTATTACGATTTTGTAAATGCAGAAACAGAAGAAGCTTTTGCGGAATATGTTGCCAAGTGTAAGGAACTTGCTCTTTATGATACGGGAGTAAGTGCTGAGTATGGAGATAAGCTCATTACCCTTTCGACTTGTGAATATTCTGCTCAAAATGGCAGGCTTGTGGTTGTGGCAAAAAAGGTTGTTTAATGTGAACGCAAAATCTCAAAGGATGTGCTGTATTCTTGGAAGGGAGGTTTTGTATGGCGAAGATTAAAACCAGAGATGCGGTCAAAGGAACAATCAAGACCATTGATAAGGCTGCTGTTGCTTCGGAGCGTATGAAATCTGCTTATACCAAGACAAAGGATAAAGCAGAGCAGAGCTGCTATGCGGAGGAAAACTCTGTCACAGAATATGCTGCTGATAAGGTGTCCCACACCGCTGAGCGTGTGACTGCTGAGGGTGTCTATCAATTTGACAAGCAGGGACAGAAAAGCGTTCGCACCACGAAAGAGAACATTGTTAAGGCGAAGGACAAGGCTTTTGAGTTCAAGCAAAAAAGGATGATGAAAACAGTCCAAAGCCAAAGGGCAAATGCTGCAGGACAGAACGGCTCACAATTCCATTACGGAACGGTGAGCCGTTCTTCTGCGTCTAATACCTCTGTTCAGCGTGTGAAAGGGGCAAGACAGACACAAAAGACCATAAAGCAATCTGCCCGAAACAGTAAAAATGCAATTAAAACCGCTGCAAAAGGAACAGTCAAGACGACACAGAAATCAGTTAAGACTGCACAGGCAACCTCAAAAGCTGCCATTAAAACAACACAGACCACCGCTAAATCTGCACAGGCAGCGGCAAAGGCTTCTGCAAAGACCGCCCAGAAAGCGGCACAGGCGGCACGAGCCACGGCGAAAGCGTCCGCTGCTGCGGTCAAAACGACAGCAAAAGCTACTGTGTCAGCGGTAAAAGCGATTATAGCGGGTACAAAGGCATTGATTGCCGCCATTGTTGCAGGTGGTTGGGTTGCAGTGATCATTATTTTGATTGTTGTATTGCTTGGCTGTGCTGTGTCGCTCTTTGGCGGCGGAGGTAACAGCAACGCTTATACTCCTGTAAGTGCGGAAGTGGAAGCCTATGATCCATTGATACGCCAGTATGCCAGTCAACACGGTATTCCCGAATATGTGGAGCTTATCAAGGCAGTTATGATGCAGGAATCGGGCGGTCGTGGAAATGACCCGATGCAGGCTTCGGAGTGTGGATATAACACGAGGTATCCCAACACCCCGAATGGAATTACCGATCCAGAATATTCGATTGATGTGGGTATTCAAAATCTTGCAGACTGCTTAAATGCGGCAGAGGTGGAAAACCCCGTAGATATGGAGCATATCAAACTTGCTTTGCAGGGCTACAATTTTGGAAATGGCTATATATCTTGGGCGAAAAATAACTATGGAGGATATTCCTATGCAAATGCCGTAGAATTTTCCGCAATACAGGCAGAACGCTTGGGATGGGACAGCTATGGCGATACGCAGTATGTTGCTCATGTGCTTCGTTACTATCCATACGGACGGGCATTTACAAGCGGTGGCAATCAGGCGATTGTAGAGGTTGCTTTAACACAGCTTGGCAATGTGGGCGGTGAGCCTTACTGGTCGTGGTACGGTTTTGACAGCCGTGTGGAATGGTGTGCCTGCTTTGTATCGTGGTGTGCCGAGCAGTGCGGCTATTTGGAAAGCGGGATTATACCGAAATATTCCCTTTGTTCGGATGGTGTGAATTGGTTTCGGAACAATGGACAATGGCAAGGTCGGGATTATGAGCCGACAGCAGGCAATCTCATCTTCTTTGACTGGGAGGGAGATGGAACAATCGACCACACAGGGATCGTGGAGAAAAGCGAAAATGGTACAGTTTATACTGTTGAGGGTAACTCTGGGGATGAATGTAAGCAGAGAAGTTATCCTGTTGGAAGCAGCGTAATCTACGGTTATGGTATCCCTGCATATTAAAAAATTGCTCATCCATAGCAATGTGGATGAGCGTTCTACATAAACAAATCATTGGGTGAATATTGACTTCATTATTTAGATTTTGGTATAATATAACGGTTTATATAGTGCTGAAAAAGCCTATTCAGACTGAAGGAATTTAGCAACAAGAGGGTGAAGAAGTGTTTAACATAGCAATTTGTGATGATGAAGAAACACTCATTGATGAGTTGAAAGAAAATCTTATAAAGTATGCTGCTGAAACAAATAAAGAGTTTTGCTTTTTTATCTATCACGACGGCAGCGAGTTATTACAGGAATACAGGTCAGATTATGACCTGATTTTTATGGATATAAAGATGGAAAAGCTAAACGGCTTAAAGACAGCGGAGGAAATTCGTAAGATGGACAGCACTGTTGGACTTATTTTCCTAACTTCTTTGAAAAAATATGTATGGAGAGGTTATGAGTACGGTGCAGTCAATTATCTCTTAAAGCCTGTGAAATATAGTGTCTTGAAAATGGAGCTTGACCGTTATTTTACCCGCTATCAAGGAAAAGACGAGCCGTATATGAGCTTTCAGAACGATAGCGGAAAGTATAAGGTGCTGTATAAAAATATCTGTTATGCGGAAACTGATAAGAGAAATGTGGTGCTTCATTTTGAGGGACAACAGCAGAGAATTTACAAAAATATGAAAGAGGTATCTTCGGTGCTCTTAGCACAGCCGCAGTTTGCCTGTCCGCACCAGAGCTTTGTAGTCAATATGGCTTATGTGAAAAGTGTAGAGAGCTTGGAACTTGTGATGACCACAGGAGAGCATATTCCAATCAGTCAGCCAAAGCGTAAGGAATTTATGATGAAGTTGACGGACTTCTGGGGGGATATGTTATGAAACAGGTTATATTCTATTTTTTTCTTGATACTTTGGCTACTATGGTAGAAGTTTATATGCTATATACATGTAATACTATTTTTTGCAAAAAGTGTCAGATGAAAGTGCTTGGTTTTATCCCCTATCTAGTGATATTCTTTCTTACTTGTGTTATGACATGGGTAATCCCATTGGGGACAGTTAAAATCATTACACTTTTTGTGACCTTTCTCTTTTTGCAACGCCTTATCCTAAAAGAAAAATGGTATAAGTTGATTATGGCATATTCGCTCTATTATATGCTAATGTTTTTGAATGATTATTCTGCTTTAATAGTAGCGGATGTAATATTTGGTTACACAAGTATTATGGCAGGAAATATCGTTGTAAATATATGGCAACAGTATCTGATGAAAATTATTATACTTTGTTTCATCATCGCTTTTTTAAGTAAAGTATTTAGAAAGTTTGTCTATGAGTTGCAACCAAGAGATGCTGCTCTGTTGCTGTTATATAATATTATTACTTATTTCATTATATATTACAGCATGGGTCATGGCTATTTTTCGGGTAATGTCAACTGGTTTAACTCAATGATTGGACTCAGCGGGCTATTGCTTGGTTGTCTGTTTCTTCTACTTTTTCTATATCAGAAAAATAGCACTTATTTAAGGTGCCAAAAGGATATTGCACAGCAAGAAATACGAGAGCTTGAATTAAAATATGAGTATTATAAAGAAAAACAGAAGGATGAGGAGAAGGTACGCTCTGTTTACCACGACATGAAAAACCATTTGCTTGTTTTACAAAAGCAAATCAATTCTCCCGAAACGGCAGAAATGGTTGAAAAACTGCAATCACAGGTGGCAATGTATGAGGACTATGAGCATACAGGAAATGACATTCTTGACATCATTTTGAAAGAAAAATCGGAAACAGCAAGAGAAAGGAATATCGCATTATCTGTTATCGTCAATCTTAATGATGTGGACTTTATCGAACCTTTGGATATAAGTACTATTTTCGGAAACGGATTGGATAACGCCATTGAAGCAAGCGAAAAACTTCCTGAAGAACAGAGGGCAATACTTGTGAAAGCGGGGAAAATGCAAAACTTCTTTTCGGTGCGGATTGAAAATAATTGCTTGCAGAATAGCAGAAATACAAAGAACCGCACCACAAAAGCAGATGATTTCTTACACGGTTTCGGGATCTCCAATATGCGAAAAGCCGTTGAGAAATATGATGGTCAACTGACGATCAAATGCGAAAATGGAAAATTTACATTAAAAATTTTAATACCAATTCCATAAAGAATGAGGCTTATGAGCCTGTTGTCTATCACGGACAGCAGGCTTTTTTCATTAGAATTTGCGTTCTGAATATTAGAATTTGCGTCTTGTCTTGTATTCTTTATTTAATAGGATATGATGAGCGTATCAAGTGGTACAAATCAAGGAGGAATTACTATGTCAATATTAAACGCAACCCATTTGAAAAAATACTATGGTAAGGACGAGAGCCTTGTCAAAGCTCTGGATGATGTAAATGTATCCGTAGAAAATGGTCAATTTGTTGCCATTATTGGTACATCGGGCAGTGGTAAATCTACTTTGCTCAATATGCTTGGCGGATTAGACATTCCTACCGAAGGCAGTGTGAAGGTAGAAAATAAAAATCTTGAAAAACTAACCGAGGAACAGCTTACTGTGTTCCGCCGTCAGCGTATCGGCTTTATTTTTCAGAACTATAATTTAATCTCTTATCTTACAGCGTATGAGAATATTGTACTTCCTGTCCGTTTGGATGGAAAAACTGAGGATAAGAAATTTTTGAAAGAGATTGTGCATTTCTTGGAACTTGATGGGAAGCTTTCTAACTATCCGAGCCATCTTTCGGGCGGACAGCAGCAGAGAGTGGCGATTGCTCGTGCTTTAATATCAAAGCCTGCAATCATTTTAGCTGACGAACCGACAGGAAATCTCGACAGTCGCACAAGTGATAAGGTTATTGATCTTCTGAAAATGACGAGTGAAAAGTTCAATCAAACGATTGTAATGATTACCCACAATCCTGAAATTGCTGAAAAGGCAGATGTGAGAATACACATTGAAGACGGAAAAATAGTAAAATAAGGGAGGTACTCGGAATGAACAATAAAAAGATAACGGCAAAAATGATTTCTCGGATGTCTAAGCAGAGCCTTAAATCAAGTCGTATGCGTAACATCTTTGTGATGATTACCATTGTTTTGGCATCAGCTCTCTTGACCGCTATCCTTATGTTTGCGATAGGGCAAAATCAGCAGATCAAAAATGACCTCTCCCACAGACAACAGGTAGGTTATTATAATCTTACCAATGAACAGGTAGAAACTCTGAAAGCAGATAATCGTATTGCTTATCAGATACAGATGAAAACGGGTGTTCTTTCCCCAATGGACGGCTTTGATGTAATGCCATATTATGTGAGCGAGTTGTCAGATAAAATTCAAATAGGTGAACTGCTTGAGGGAAAACTTCCCGAAAAGAAAAACGAAATTGCTGTACAGGCAGAGATGCTGAAAAAGATGGATATAGAACCAAGAGTTGGTAGTAAGGTGACCTTTACTTTTTATGATGGCAATATTGAAACCTTTACAGTAGTAGGCATCTTAAATGGTAGCGATACGGCAAAACAGTTTTCTGTATTCTTATCGCAGATTTATGCAGAAAACGGCAGTCAGTTGAGCGATATGCCGTATGAGGTTTACGCAAAGTTGTATGGTGCAACAAAAATGCAGCCTGAAGATTGTAAAGAAGTCATGTATTTAATTGGAAAAGAAGCAGGGATTGAGAGAAAATATGTTAATCCATCCATACAGTTTATTCAATCACTCTCCGTGGATATGCAGACGATTATTCTTTGTGGTATAGTGGGGGCAGTTATTTTACTTGCTTGTGTTCTTGTAATCTACGGTGTTTTTTACTTGTCTGTTATCGGCAGAATACATCAGTTTGGGCAACTACGCACGATTGGAATGACAAAGAAGCAAATGAAAAAGTTTGTTTCCCGTGAGGGAGGTGTACTATATCTTCACTCTGCTCCTATCGGTATTTTGATTGGCGGAATTGTCGGATATTTCATTATTCCTGACGGTTTTAACATCTTGAATACTCTTTTGATTATCTTTTTTGTATTTGTGGTTGTCTATGTCATTACGATGGTTTCAGTATGTAAACCTGCCCGAATTGCAGCGTCTGTTTCGCCGATGGAAGCACTCCGCTATGTACCGCAGGATGGTATGAAAAAGACTGCAAATAAAAAGCTTTGCCGCAAACTTTCCCCGATGGGATTGGGTATGATGAACTTCTCTAAAAATAGAAAGAAAACGGTTATTACAATGCTTTCTCTTGCTCTGGGCGGCATTCTTTTTATGACCGCAGCAACTTATATGTCATCCTTTGATAAGGAGAATTATGCAAGACAAGGGTATTTTGTAGACGCAGAGTTTCATATCGAATATGCACAATCCGCTATTGAATTGAACGAAAATGGTATGAGTGGTATGCAGGCAGAGATGCCTTTAGGTAATAAAATGGTAAAAGAAATATCTTCTTTAGATGGTGTGGAAAAGGTCACAGAAATCAAGAGTTTTGGTGTACGCTTTGACTATCCGAAAAATGATGAATACGATAACGATGATATTATCTATCCTTTGACAGAGAAAGACACAAGGGAAATTGGTAAATATTTGGAAGACGGAAGTGCCGACTATGATAAGCTTATGAGTGGCGACTATATTCTTGCAGCAGGTAACAACAATGCAGCGGAGATTTATGGATGGGAGTTTGCAGTGGGTGACACCATCATACTCCATTATTATGACGGAAACAAAATGTCAGAAAAGAAAGTCACGATACTTGGTATTTTGAATCATAAGTATGTTCTTGATCATAATGGACTTCAAGGATGGTTTTTGATGCCTGAACAGGCGATCTTAAATTTTCTTTCTTATGACAGTTTAAACGCTCATTTGCTTGTATCAACTGAAGCAGAGAAAGAAGAAACGGTAGGAGAAGCACTTACAGAAATGTTAGCAGAAAAGAGTGAATTAAATCTTGAAACTTTTGCTGACAGAAAAGTAGCTTATGAGCAAATTGCAAATCAGTTATTTGGAGCTATCAGTGGATTGGCAATATTTATTATGATGTTCAGTATTTTAAGTATGATGAATACGCTGATTACAAACATTGTTACCCGTAAACAGGAACTTGCAATGTTAGAGTCTATCGGAATGAGTAAAGGTCAAATTCACAGGATGCTACTTGGAGAAAGTCTGCTTTTGGTACTGGCTACTGTTGGTGTGACAATGACCATTGGTACGCTGTGTGGTTATGTATTAAGTAATATGCTCTATAATGTGGGAGTATTTTATATGGCATTTAAGTTCCCTGTATTTATGACATTGATCTATTCAGTTGTACTTGTTTCTGTACCTTTAATTATTACCCTTGTATCAATGCACAGCTTTTCAAAAGAAGCACTTGTAGAAAGATTAAGAGGAATGGAAAATTGATATGCGAATATACGATACGCATTACAGGAAACCATGATATTCTGGTGCTTTCGCCACAAATCATAAGAACGCTGAGTGAGAAAATTCGATGTTCAGACACGAAAGAATTGATAATCCCTGCGGACGAATTATTTCCGCAGGGGTATGCGGAATATCTGGAGCGTGTGATGCAGACCAACAACATAGAAAAGAATATTGGAAGGCAGGATGTGTATGATTTGACTGCAAAGCAGATAGGAATGCTAAAGGTGAAACAGCAGAAATGCTTTGATAAAGCAAAAGCAGAAACAACCGAAAATGCTGCACAATTTAATCTTGAAACAAACGAAAACTTCTTTTTGCTGACAAAACAATCAGATAGCTGTTTTATTTGTGACTATGAGAATGGGGAGAAAATTGTAGTTTCGCTGAAATATATATAGACCTAAAAAGGAGAAAGCCAGAGGGTCATTCCTCTGGCTCTTTTGCCTTACATAGACTTCTGACGGTAGCTTCAATAACCGACAATTCTTTATCGTCAAGCTCATCGAGCAGGGCATCAACCTGTCTGCGTGTAGAACTTTTTACCGTTTTTTCCTCTGGGAAAAGGAACTGGTCAAGTGAGATATGAAATCGTCGGGCAAGGAAAAATAATAGCTGAATGCTTGGAAACTGCCCATCGTTTTCAATGGACTGTACATGACGCACGGAATAGTCCAACAGCTCTGCTAAACTTTCTCTTGTCATATGTTCCGTATTGCGGGCTTTCTTAATAGCTTGACCTATCGGTGTAAAATCGAAGTCCAGATTGCACTTTCTATCGTCCATTTACTCACCACCTATCCTCTGATACTTCATACTTCTATATTTTACAGAGATGTGGCTTCTTATTAAAGAAAGTGAGATTGCTTGAGATAGGAGATTATATTTCTTGTTTAAGGAGATAAAAAAGCCTGATATGAGATGAATTTGTGTAAAATAAAATTTCTATCGCTATGAATATATTGAAAACGACATATGAAAAGGAGTATAATTTATGCAAAAGATTGAATGGGTGAGATGCCCTATCTGTCAAAGTAAAACGAGAGTACAAATACGGGAAGATACCGAACTAAAGAATTTTCCGTTATATTGTCCGAAATGTAAACAGGAAACTTTGATTGAAGCCAAAAATTTGCAGATAACTATTATAAAAGAGCCAGACGCAAAGACGCAGAGCCAATGAATTTGTGATGTATTTCGCAGATCGTTGGCTTTTTTCTTTTCCAAACAAATGTGTGAGTTCTTATATTAAATCAAAAAAGTGATTATTTAAGTTTGGAGGGATTTTGTGTACTGGTCTGACACTACCATGACGCTGCTTGTTTTGAGCAGCAGTTATCTACATAATATTTGACAGGATTGATAATAACCTGTTAAAAAAATACTTTCTCTTGTATGGAAATATTATGCACTAAAAAGAGATGCTAAATATCTACATAATAGAATTATTATTTCTTATTACCGTAAAGGTTTGACAGCCTTTGCGGTTTTTCTTTTGTCGTTTTTTGTTGAATTAAGTCGTAAGCCTGTTTGGGGTGTAGGGTGTCGTTCTCCTCCGATCAATCTGAAATTTCAAAAATTCAGATTGATTGGAGGAACGAAGAATGAATGAAAAACATCCTAACCGAAAAAAGGACAAGCATAACCCTTATACGCTGATGATTGTAGAGGGCAGATATAGGGCTGATGCCCGACCACATAATGGCAAGAGTTGATAAGGCTCTTGCCATTAGTATTTCACTTGATAACTGAACAAAAATGTAATGTACAAATTAGAGAAAACAGGAGGATTTGCACATTGGTCAAGTAGCGGTTGTATATCTATAATTTAAGACATACAGCCGCTTTATTTTGCGGAGGTAGCGAGATGGAAAATGTTAAAGAGTCCACAAATGTAAAGCAACAGCACGAAAGTAATGTTAATGAGGCAGAAAACTTCGATACTTTTATGAAAGCTATGGTGCAGGTTGTCGAGAAGTATGGAAGGTTTGTTTTGCAGGAACTGGATTGTGTTGCGTAAGTTTACGCAACCTTACATATCACATTTTCCAAAATATCGGAGGTGGTAAAATGAACAGAGAAGGAAAAAAATGTGTTCTGTATCCGAGAGTAAGTACCGAGATGCAGGTTGATGGATATAGTTTGGAAGGACAGAAAAACAGCTTAAAACGGTTTGCAGACCGTGAAGAAATGGAGATTGTCGGCATTTATGAGGATGCAGGAAAGTCTGGAAAGTCAATCGAGGGGCGACCTGCATTTAAGAAAATGCTTGCCGATATAAAAAACGGATTGGAGATAGAGTATATTCTGGTTTATAAACTTTCTCGTTTTGGAAGAAATGCTGCTGACATCTTAAATTCATTAGAGTTTGTGCAGTCTTATGGCATCAATCTTATTTGTATAGAGGAAGGGATTGACTCATCCCAGACAAGTGGAAAGCTTTTAATCTCTGTTCTGTCAGCGGTTGCGGAGATTGAGAGAGAAAATATTATTGAGCAGACGATGAACGGACGCAGGGAAAAAGCAAGGCAGGGCGGTTGGAACGGCGGTTTTGCACCATATGGATATTACCTGAAAGATAATCAGCTTTTAATAGAGGAAACCGAAGCTGAAGCAATCAGAATTATTTTTGATAAGTTCGGAAATTCAGATATAGGACTTGGCGGAGTTGCTAAATATCTCAACCTGCAAGGTATAAAGAAAATTCCTCGCCAGAACGGAAAATTAGAAACATGGAGCAGTCATTTAATACGGCAGATATTAGACAACCCTGTTTATTGCGGAAAGATTGCTTATGGAAGAAGAACAAGGGAAAAGGTCAAGGGAACAAAAAACGAATATAAACAGGTTCATACTGACGATTACATTTTAGAGGACGGGCAGCATGAGGGAATTGTCAGCGAGGAACTCTGGCAGAAAGTTCATGCAAAGCGGAAAGCAACAGGGATTAAGCAACCATCAAAGGTTGGTAAAGATAGGGCACATCTTCTGACTGGTGTTTTGAAATGTCCTATTTGTGGCAGTTCAATGTACACGAATAAACACGCATGGACAAATAAGGATGGCACATATAAAGAAGTTGAAGCATATCAATGTGGAACTAGAGATGGGTGAACTTGATTTGACGGCGGCGGAGAGTAAGGCAACCTATGAGGAAATCAAGGATTATGTTCTGAAGCAAAGCGGATTGAAAGTCAGTAACTTGTATATCGCACAGGTAAAGCAGAAATGTGGAATTATTGAGAGGGCAAATTATAACCTGCCAAAATCGGAAAATTCCAGACAGCCGAAGTGTCCGCCAGAGAAAGAAGCGGCTATAAGGGAAGCGTTGAAACATTTTCGGATGATTTAATAATTTATTATAGAAATTGCAAACACGTAGATGGCATCTTTCATCTACGTGTTTGATGTAAATATTGCTTAGTATGGATTAGTTTCTTGGCAATTTTAAAAGATTATCATTCGGAGTATCATTTGGCTCTGAACGAACATATTTTTCTTGATTACTGCTGAGTGCAGGGATTAAGTTTGGATAAGGATAAATGTTTACCTGAATGGAATCAGGGTTATTTTTTAGGTAATCATATAAGGATTCTTTAGCAAAGTATCCTGGGTTAGTACATCCTTCTACGTAAATTTCGGATATTTCAGTTGTATTGTTGGACTGTGCACATCCTGTTTTCATTTTTATTTTTGTTGCTTTCATTTTTTATTTCCTTTCAAATTTTTTTGTGAATATTCTATATAAACAATAAGAAAAGAAATCAAGTCGAACAAAGGTTTTGGTTGTCTGGGAAATTGTTCTGTGTTAAACTTACTTTGGATGAAGTACATTTGTACACAGAGGCCAGTATTCTATTCGCTTAGATGCTGGTTTCTTTTTTATTGAAATTTTTTATTTGTTTTAATTTCATAATCACTATAACACGACTTAACAAAAAAGTCAATTTAAATTTTGTCCCAATATTGACAAAAATGTCCCGTGGAGATATAATTAAGAAAAAGACAGGGGTGGCACATTATGAAGAAGAAAAGCATTCTTAATTTGATAAAATATTATTCAGAAGAAAATGATGCAGGTTTTAGAAGTGAAGCATATGAGATTGCAAAAGACTTTGATGAATCAGGAGATTACCAATTAGCTGAGTATATTATGGCATTAATGTCAAATGCGAATACATTTGTACCTCAAATGAATGAAAGTGACTCAGCGTTATTTGAAAAAATTGAATCATCTGGAGATAGTTTATGGCTTCCAGATTCGGTCACACAGGATATTCTTGGAATTGTACATGCAGTTGCACATAAAGCTGGAATAAATAAATTCCTATTTCAAGGATCGCCGGGAACAGGGAAAACGGAAGCGGTCAAACAATTGTCTCGTATCTTAAATAGAGATATTTATATGGTGGATTTTGCTGCTGTTATTGATAGTAAATTAGGGCAGACACAAAAAAATATTTCTTCTCTATTTAAAGAAATAAATAATTTTGTTCATCCAGAAAATGTAATAATACTATTTGATGAAATAGATGCAATTGCACTAGACAGAACTAATACAAATGATTTGCGAGAAATGGGAAGAGCGACATCTTCTATGCTTAAAGGAATGGATTATATGGATGAAAGAGTTGTACTAGTTGCGACAACCAATTTATATGAACATTTCGATAAAGCTTTAATTAGAAGATTTGATTCTGTGATAGATTTCAACAGATATACAAAAGGAGATTTAATGTCAATCGCAGAAGAATTTTTAAATAAGTTTTTAGTAAAATTTAAATTAGCAAGTAAGGATATCCGCTTATTTCGTAAAATCATTGGATTGATGGAACCAATTCCATATCCAGGAGATTTAAAAAATTTAATAAGGACAGCGGTTGCGTTTAGTGATCCTGATGATGGAATGGATTATTTTAGACGATTGTACTATGCAGTTAATGGTAAACAGCCTCAAAATTTGAAAGAATTAAAATCTCAGAAATTTACAATTAGAGAAATAGAAATTTTATCGAGGATTCCTAGGAGCACTGTAGCTAGAGAACTTAAGGAGAGCATGGATGAATAATATATTACAACTTAGAGGACAGTTTCAGAAGCGGAAAAATGTGAATGGTTTTGGACCGACGAATCTTCCAAAAGGTTCAAAAGTTACAGCTGAGCATGTCGGAAATATGAAACAACAGTTAAAACAATTAGAGAACTATTGGAAAAATGAGATGACGATAGGTGGAGTTCTAATCAGCGTTCATTATAAGTGCATTGTTGCAAAGAGCAATAGGTTGCAGATTTTGCTTGGAGAAAAAAGTTCACATCCCAACATGTCAATTAGAGGGGCAAAATTTGTGGATGAGAATAACGCAAAAAATGAAAAAGTAAAGAAGCATGTTTTTACGTATTTTATTTCTTTTGAAGCTTTGCGGAAATCAATACAATATTTAGAAAAATGTGAATTGGTTCTAAATAAGTATTATAATGGTGAAATAACAGATAAAGATACCCAATTAATAAATAGTGGAAAATATAATGTAAATATAATGGCTAAATCTAGTTTTTTAAGAGTAGTTGTAGATTCTAATTATGTAGAAAGTTTTAGATTAGATCGTGTAGATGAAACAATCAAAGATAGATCAATTGTAACGATTTATAAAACAGGAGTAAATACAGTAGAATTATTAAGCAAATTTGGCATTGATATGATACATGCTAAAATGATTGATGAAACAACTCTTAGACTTGACGGTAGAGAAATTCAGATTTTGCAAAATAATGCCCCATATTTGATTGCAATGCATGTTAGAGATTTAGCAGAAATTGTTATAGATGAAGATATTGTGAAAGATGAATCAGAAAGTTTAATATCGATTCCAGAACCCACAAATGAACCAACAGTTGGTGTTATTGATACTCAATTTGACAAAAGGGTATATTTTCATAATTGGGTCGTTTCACACAATATGGTTGATCCGAACATCACAATTACTACAGAAGATCGTTTCCATGGAACAGCGGTAACTTCAATAATTGTGGATGGACCAGCTTTTAATCCAAAACTGGATGATGGCTGTGGACGATTTAGGGTAAAACATTTTGGAGTAGCAACAGCAGGTGGATTCAGTTCGTTTACAATCCTTAAAATGATTAGAGATATCATAGCGAGTAACAGAGATATTAAAGTATGGAATCTTTCATTAGGATCGGCGATGGAAATCGATCCCAATTTTATATCGCCCGAAGCAGCAGAGTTAGATAAGATTCAATGTGAGTATGATGTTATATTTGTTGTCGCAGGGACAAACAAAACAAGAAAAATGACAGGAACTGTGAAAATAGGTGCTCCAGCAGATTCACTTAACTCATTAATAGTTAATGCTGTTGATTTTAACGGTAAACCAGCTTCATATACAAGGGTAGGACCGGTACTATCTTTCTTTTATAAACCAGATATTTGCTACTATGGGGGAGATAAACAGGAAAAAATTACAGTTTGTGAACCTTTAGGCATGGCAACAGTATGTGGAACTTCATTTGCTGCACCTTGGATTACAAGAAAAATGGCATATCTTATCCATATCGTAGGATTAAGCAGAGAAGTTGCAAAAGCACTGATAATTGATTCGGCAGCAGGATGGAATCGTCAGGATAATAAATATTTTGCCATGGGGTATGGGGTTGTACCAAAACGTATTGAGGATATTACACATTCCAAAGATGATGAAATTAGATTTATTATGAATGGAACCATTGATGAATATGAAACATATACGTATAATATTCCAGTTCCACAAGATATGAAGGCACATCCTTTTTTTGCAAAGGCAACATTGGCATATTTTCCAAAAAGCGATAGAAATCAGGGTGTAGATTATACAAGTACAGAAATGGATCTCCACTTTGGAAGAATAATTGAAAAAGATGGAAAAGCCATGATTAAAGCTATAGATTACAACAAACAAGCAGATGAAGGAATTCAAAATATTTATGAAGAAGATGCACGTAAACTGTATCGAAAATGGGATAATATAAAACATATTAGTGAGGCAATTAAAGAAAATGCAAGGCCTCGAAAAGCTTATTCAGCGGGAATGTGGGGATTGAGTATTAAAACGAAGGAACGACTTGTTCCAAAAGCAGGAAGAGGATTACAATTTGGTGTGGTTGTTACGTTAAAGGAGATGAATGGTATAAATCGTATTGATGAATTTATAAAATTGTGTATGGTAAGAGGATGGCTTGTCAATAGAATCGATATAGAAAATCAGATTGATGTATACAGTAAGGCAGAAGAAGAAATTGAATTTGAATAGAAAATTCAATGAAATAAGTAAGTGTATGGTTTAATGATTGTGCTGAGGAATGGGTATCAATTATTGAAAATGATTTAAATATTGGTTTGGACGACGATGAACATGTTGAAAGTATCGTGTTGCTTTCAAAACTTAAATCAAATAAGTTGAAGCATATCAATGTGGAATACAAGTAAAGAATATTGACATGGATGTAGAATTTCCTTTATGGCTGATTTCATAACCGACATCAGGTTGATAAAGTTATCATGATAGAACACA
>OLNH01000360.1_pt1 | contig 42049 bp, 40 predicted proteins | sample 1643101 | NCBI WGS metagenome assembly OLNH01 (sample SAMEA3136758, study PRJEB25190) | human gut metagenome | biome: human gut; feature: human-associated habitat; material: faeces | place: Austria | collected 2013 | reverse complement strand
CTGCACTTTGTCAGTACTGATATACTGTGTTCCTGTAACGTGGAACTGACGTTGAAGCCTACTTGGCATGTCTGTCCGGGTCTATGAATCATCTGACTGGATATGCGGTTTGGTTCACTGCTCGGGGGCTACTTCCACAATTCGTTCACGAAAGCTCGCACCGACCGCTTTCTCTCTGTGCTTCCCGGGGTTGTGTACTCCTCCCTGTCATGGCATTTGGCTGATATGAGGTATTCATTGTCCGAATAGGGTGGACAAATGTTTTCTTGGGTTACATTATACATTTATAGAGAGGAAATTGTCAACCGGGTTTTGGATAATTGCTGTAAAATTTATGTTCCTGACTGAATTTTGGCTACGTTACTGAGAACGGAGTGAACAGTAATGTAATTGACAGATTTCTATATTGCTGATATAAAAAATAAATAATACAGTTGTTTGAAAGGAGGGGAGATATGGATTATTTATCGAATAATGTGGCGGTGAATCTGAAGAGGATTCGGAAATCCAAGAGTATGAGTCTGGATCAGGTGTCTGAGCAGACGGGAGTGAGTAAGAGTATGCTGGCTCAGATTGAGAGAGGGACTGCCAATCCTTCTCTGGGTGTGCTGGGGAAGATTACCAGTGGTCTGAGGATAGAGTTTCAGGAGCTGATTCAGCCGCCGAGAGTGGACTGTTGTCTGGTGACACCGGCAGAACTGGTTCCTACCAAGGAGATAGCAGGACAGTACAGGGTATGGACCTGTCTGCCTTATGAGGATACCCGTCTGGTGGAGGTGTACCGGATCGAGGTGGAACCGGGTGGTGTTTATATCAGTGGCAGCCATGGGGAGAAGACAAGAGAATATCTGGCTGTTATGGAGGGTGTGCTTACTCTGGAATGTCATGGTGAGAAGTATGAAATCCACAGAGATCAGGTGTTTAAGTTTGAAACGGATCAGGAGCATGTCTATCGGAACACAGGGAAGGAGAAAGCCTGCTGTACCTGTTTTTTTCTGGATTATCATTGATGCAGTTGTATCAGGAGTTTTGTTTCTGAAGCGGTCTGCCGCAGGCGGAGAATCCTGTTTGCAGGATTCTCCCTTGTATGATTGGTGGATTACCATAGTGTAGAACTGAGTAGTGAAGCAGGTGATTTTATCCGAAGTATGAGTGTAAAATGTACAATATAATGCACAAAATAATGAAAAAGATACACCAGGAAATGAATATCTGAAAAGAAAGAATGTATGTAATGGTTTGTCAGTCTGCCATTTCATGAAGAGGCTGTGTTGTTATGAATTGTTGAGAAACCTTTATAATTATCGCATGAATATGCAGGAAATATTGGATATACAATAAGGAGAACACAGAGCTTTCGTTACTGTTCACTCCGTTCTCAGTAACGATCTTTCTTTAAAAAATGTAAATGTTCAAAAAAACATGTTGACAAATCATAAGGGCAGTGATATTGTAAGGATGTACAAAATAATACACAGAAAAAGTTAAGCAAAGGCGCTTACCCATACGGGTCAGTTTGTCTTTGCTTTTTTTATTATCTTAAGGATGCAGGAGGGCACAGCTATGAAATTAAAAGACACAGGATTAACTTTTCAGGACATTAAGGACAAAGTAAACAAGTACATGATCGAGACTTATGAGAGATTTGATTTCCTTGCAGAGACAGCAGAGGGCATGTACATTTATGATGAGAATAAAACCCCATATCTTGATTTTTATGCTGGTATTGCAGTAAACAGCGCAGGAAACTGTAACCCTAAGGTTGTAGCTGCTGCAAAGGATCAGTTAGATGATATTATGCATACATTTAACTATCCATACACAATCCCGCAGGCGCTGCTTGCTGAGAAGGTCTGTGAAACAATCGGAATGGACAAGATTTTCTATCAGAACTCTGGTACAGAGGCTAACGAGGCAATGATCAAAATGGCCCGTAAATATGGTATTGAAAAGTATGGTCCAAACCGTTATCATATCGTAACTGCAAAGATGGGATTCCATGGAAGAACCTTTGGTGCCATGTCTGCAACAGGTCAGCCGGGTAATGGATGCCAGGTTGGATTCGGACCTATGACTTATGGTTTCTCCTATGCACCGTACAATGACCTTCAGGCTTTCAAGGATGCATGTACAGAGAACACAATTGCTATCATGGTTGAGCCTGTACAGGGCGAGGGTGGTGTACATCCTGCAACAATGGAATTCATGCAGGGACTTCGTAAATTCTGTGATGAGAATGATATGCTTCTTCTGATCGATGAGGTACAGACAGGATGGTGCAGAACAGGTGCTGTTATGTCCTATATGAATTATGGTATCAAACCGGATATCGTATCTATGGCAAAGGCTCTGGGCGGTGGAATGCCAATCGGTGCCATCTGTGCAACAGCAGAGGTTGCAAAAGCTTTCACAGCAGGTTCCCATGGAACTACATTCGGCGGACATCCGGTAAGCTGTGCAGCTGCACTGGCTGAGGTGAATGAGCTTCTGGACAGAGATCTGGCTGGAAATGCAAAGAAGGTTGGCGATTACTTTGCAGCTAAGCTTGAGAAGCTTCCTCATGTAAAAGAAGTAAGACATCAGGGACTTCTGGTAGGTGTGGAATTTGATGATACTATCGGCGGAGTGGATGTAAAACATGGTTGTCTTGACAGACATCTTCTGATCACAGCTATCGGAGCGCATATCATCCGTATGATCCCACCGCTTATTGTTACAGAAGAAGAGTGCGACAAAGCTGTAGCAATCATCGAAGATACAATTAAATCTCTGGAAAAATAAAAATCCGGCAACGGAGTGATACAGTAAAAGGACAAGGGCGTCACGAATTATATTCGTGCGCCCTTTTATGATATCAGAGCCAAAAGGTCAAAAAGTCGTTCGTGCCTGCACGATAAGACTTTTGAACTTGGGACCTGCCAAACATGAGAAAATAGCGATTTACATAGCAAATCAGCGGATTTCGAATGTTTGAGAATCTGATAAAAATTTGAGTGTGAGAGGGAAGAGCATGAAACATCTGGTAATTACGATTGGCTGCGAATATGGAGCCAAGGGCAATGCCATCGGTAAGAAGATTGCACAGGATCTGGGGATTAAGTTTTATGATCGTGATCTTGTGGATGAGATTATCAAAGAGGTAGGCATCCCTACAGACATTATGGACAGAGTAGAGGAAGGCGGAACCATCGCAGGTAAAGGTGCACAGGGTGATGTGAGAGGTTCCTTTTCCAAATATGCGGATCTGACAGACCGCGCCATTCATGTACAGAAGCAGATTATCCGGAAGCTGGCGCAGAAAGAAGCCTGCGTGATCATAGGACGGTCTGCAGATTATATTCTGAAAGATACAGAAGGAATCCAGCTGGTGAGAGCATTTATTTATGCACCTAATGATGTTCGCGTTCACAACATTATGGAAAGCCATAATCTTTCGGAAAAGGATGCAAAGCTTCTGCTGGATGAGAAGGATAAACGTTATCATAAGAGACATCTGGCACTGACAGGAAGTAACCGTGGTGACAGACATAACAGGGATATTCTTATTAACAGTGATTTTCTGGGAATTCAGGGAACAGCAGAATATCTGGAAGACCTGATCGCAAAAAAATACGGAAAAAAGGAGGCCTGACCTATGGAACAGAAAACATCTGAATTTGACAAAGTACTTGGTGCATGGGACATACTTGTAATTGCATTTGGCGCCATGATCGGCTGGGGCTGGGTAGTTTCTTCCGGTAACTGGATTGAATCCGGTGGTGTGCTTGGTGCAGCTATTGCATTTGCAATCGGTGGAATCATGATCTTCTTTGTAGGCCTGACCTATGCAGAGCTTACAGCGGCCATGCCTCAGTGTGGTGGTGAGCATGTATTCAGCTACAGGGCAATGGGCTCCACAGGTTCTTTTATCTGTACCTGGGCGATTATTCTTGGATATGTAAGTGTTGCCTGCTTTGAGGCATGTGCATTTCCCACAATCATCACTTATCTGTGGCCGGGGTTCCTGAAAGGATATCTCTATACAGTTGCAGGCTTTGATGTTTATGCATCCTGGCTGATCGTGGCGATTGTGATTGCTTTTCTTATTATGATAATTAACATTAATGGAGCAAAGACTGCGGCAGTTCTGCAGACTGTTCTTACCTGTATTATCGGCGGTGCCGGAATTATTCTGATCGTGGCTTCTGTGGTTACAGGAAGTGTGGATAATCTTCAGGGACAGATGTTTGTTGGAAACGGTACTGGCGAAGCAATGAAAAGTATTATTAAGGTTGCAGTTATCACTCCGTTTTTCTTTATTGGTTTTGACGTTATCCCACAGGCAGCAGAGGAAATCAATGTTCCGCTGAAAAAAATCGGTAAAATGATGATCCTCTCTGTTGTGCTAGCAGTTGTATTTTACTCACTGGTGATTCTTGCAGTAGGTTTTATCCTGAATCCGGCAGAGATCATTGAGTCTCAGCAGGGAACAGGACTTGTAACGGCAGATGCCATGGCCAAGGCTTTCGGGACAAAGATTATGGCTAAGGTTATCATTGTAGGTGGAATGTGTGGTATTATTACATCATGGAACTCCTTCCTCCTTGGCGGTTCCCGTGCCATGTACTCTATGGCAGAATCCTACATGATTCCTCCGTTTTTTGCAAAGCTTCATCCGAAGCACAAAACTCCGGTTAATTCTCTGTATCTGATCGGTGCCCTGACTATGCTGGCTCCTTTTGCAGGAAGAACAATGATGGTCTGGATCTGTGATGCAGGTAACTTCGGATGCTGCCTTGCATACTGTATGGTCTCTGTCTCTTTCCTGATCCTTCGTAAAAAGGAACCGGATATGGCAAGACCTTACAAAGTAGGCCACTACAAATTTGTAGGTTTTATGGCAGTAGTCATGTCAGGGCTGATGCTTCTGGTTTACTGTATTCCGGGTTCCGGTGGAAGTCTGGTATTTCAGGAATGGATCATGGTAGGCAGCTGGAGTTTACTTGGAGTTGTATTTTATGCGATCTGTAAACGTAAATATAAAGAAGACTTTGGTAAACTTATTGAACTGATCTCTGATGAGGATGCAGCAAGTCTTATGCCGGAGGCTGATGATGAAGAGCTTGATGTGGTAATCGATGCGGCTATTGACAGGGTGCTTTCCTCTATGGCATAACGCTATGAATGACATGACAATTATTTTGGGTAACAGAGTTTTGAATTTGTGCAGGGTAGATGCCCTGCGCATTGCAATATTGAAAAAATACAGGAAAAGAGGCAGAAATTAATGAATCCATTTGAATTTTTTATTCCTCAGAATATTACAGTCGGTGCAGGTACTCTGGCGAAGCTTCCGGAATGTGCCAAAAAGCTTGGAGGTTCTCATGCAATGCTGATTTCAGGACCAACTCTCCGGAAAATGGGAGTTGTGGATAAGGCGGCGGATTATCTGAAAGACGCCGGAATGGCAGTGGATATTTTTACAGATGTAGAAGCCAATCCGTCTGTCACCACAGTGGAAAAAGCGACAGAAGCGTATAAGGAATCCGGTGCAGATTTTATCGTTGCGCTGGGCGGTGGTTCTCCTATGGATGTCGCAAAAGCAGTGGGAGTTACGGCTAAATATGGCGGCAGTATTACAGAATATGAGGGGGCACGTAAGGTTCCCGGAAAAATTGTTCCGCTGATCGCAATCCCGACTACTGCGGGAACCGGCTCAGAGGTTACGGCATTTTCTGTTATCACTGACCACAGCAGAGATTATAAGCTGACGGTATTCAGTTATGAACTTCTTCCTGCATATGCGATCCTGGATCCTGAGCTTCTCACTTCTGCTCCGGCATCTGTGGCAGCAGCCTGCGGAATCGATGCATTTATTCATGCGGAGGAGGCTTATGTTTCCACAGCAGCATCTCCTTTTTCTGACGCAATGGCAGAGAAAGCAATGGAGCTGATCGGTGGAAATATCCGCCGTTTTGTGGCAAGACGTACAGATCTGGAGGCTGCAGAGGCAATGCTTACGGGATCTCTTTTTGCAGGAATCGCCTTTTCCTTTGCAAGACTTGGAAATGTCCATGCCATGAGTCATCCGGTAAGTGCTTTCTTTAATGTGGCACATGGAGTGGCAAATGCAGTTCTTCTCCCTGTGATTGCAGAATATAATGCGCTGGCAGATCATGGCAGATATCTGAAGATTTATAATTATATCAGTCAGATCCCTGCATATGAGGATGAATTCGAACCACTGATGCTGGTGGATGCCATCAGGGAATTAAACGAAGATATCGGAATCCCGGAAGACCTGACCACAGCCATCCGCCAGGCAAAGAAGGGAGAAGAGATTTCTGATGAGGAGATTGAAAGCAAGATTGATGCCATGGCAGATGATGCTATGAAGAGCGGAAATATTGCAGTAAATCCAAGATCCTCCAGGAAACAGGATATTGTGGAATTGTATCATAAGGCTTTATAAATTCAGATAAAGAGGAATGCAGTATTTTATGTAATTGCTATAGGTTAACAGAAGGTATTGATTAAAATATCTGCTATTATAAAAAACGTGCAGAAACATTGAAGTCGACAGATAACTTCAGGTTTGAAGATTTATCCCGATTTTAAAATGTATCTGCACGTTGTTTTTTTGAGAAATTTCCATTGTATAACTTGCCTGATAGAAAGAAAGATTATATAGTATTAATCAAAATATAGTAAAGTAATGTGAGTCAAAATATTGATTGTTCAGGAGGATTTTATGGCAAAGAAGAAAATATATGCAGTACGCAAGGGACATAAAACAGGACTTTTTGCTACATGGGCGGAGTGCCAGAAGGCAGTAAGCGGATATTCAGGAGCTGAGTTTCGGGGATTTACAGAGAAAGAGGAAGCATTGGCTTTTCTGAACATGGAGACAACAGGAAATGTATCCGGTGATAAAGCAAAAGAGGCGGCAGGAATCGTGGAAGTACCTGAAAATATGGTCATTGCTTATGTAGATGGAAGTTTCGAGAAAAGTATTGGCAGATATGCCTTTGGTTGTGTGATCCTTACACCGGATGGACAGGAAATCCGTAAATCCGGCAGCGGCAGTGATTCTGCAGGAGTCGCGATCCGAAATGTGGCAGGAGAGATGCTTGGTTCCATGACTGCAGTAAACTGGGCCATAGAAAACAAATATCCAGCTGTGGAAATCCGCTATGATTACGAAGGTGTAGAGAAGTGGGTAACAGGTGTGTGGAGAGCCAAAACACCACTGACCAGCAAATACGCAGCCTATATGCAGGAAGCAGGAAAGAAAGTAAAGATTTCTTTTTGTAAAATAGCAGCCCATACGGGCAATCACTACAATGAAGAGGCAGACCAGCTGGCTAAGAGTGCGTTGCTTAAGGCGGATGAAGAAGTACGAATATAAAAGTTCATATTAAAGAAAGTAAGTATCTGAAAAGTAGAAAAATATGTGATAAAAACACCTGCTTGTTGATAGCTGATAAAATATATCAGCATCAATAGCAGGTGTTTTAGGGATAAGATTGAATAATTGTGAATCTGCCATCTGATGAGAATACAAATTCATCTTAACAGAGTTATTTCAAGTGTTTTATCCTGTTTTCACTGGTATTGGACCACATAGTATATTGTTTACAATTTCTAAAATGCTTATCACAGTAAGAATTGAAAGAAGTTTGGCTTACATTTTTCATATGCTGTTCATCTTTACCGGTTTGAAAACCAGCAACAGAACAGTATGCCCTTGATGTACTGACAAGTTTAGAACCGGACAAAGTCCATAATGCAGAACCGGAACCACCTACTCCGTTGGTCCACCAGCTTATATGTATTCCATTGTAGTGAGTGTTATACTGTAAAATTTGATAATTCATCCCTTTTCCGGAACACTGACCGGCATAGATTACTTTGCCATTTTTTATGGTATATACAGAATAATCTACAATAACTCCACGGTTGCTTGATACAATCAGATCAGGGGTTCCATTTCTGTCAATATCCATTAGATAGAAACATTTTCCGCCAGATTGGAGCAGAACCTTTTCATATAAGGCTCTTTGATCTTTTATTTTAATCTGACATTTCAGTTTTTTAGAGCCGATTTTGGCTGTAATTGTTGCGGTACCTGTTTTCTTTGCTTTTACTTTTCCAGAAGAAACAGATGCAACTTTACTGTCAGTGCTGGACCAGGTAACTTTTTTGTTTGTCCCGCTTACCTTGAGGTGATAAACACCACCAACATTCATTGTCAGTTTAGTTTTATTCAGTTTTACGGAAGCTGCCTGAGCAGTACGTGGAATTATTATTAGAGAAATAACCATTAATACTGCGATAATAAATGAGAAGTGTTTTTTTAATTGCTTTTTCATTGACTTTCCTCCGAACAATGAGTTTTTTGAAGAAAATTTTTTATTTTACTGTCACTTTTAGTTTTTGAGTAATTCCATTACATTTTATCGAGACAGTAGCTGTTCCTTTTTGTCTGGCAGTGATTTTTCCTTTAGTGTTTACTGTTACGCATTTAGTATTTGAGCTTTTATATGTGATTTTACCTGTTGGAACTGCAGAACAGGAGATGGTATAGCTGCTTCCTTTTTTCAGTGTTATTGCTTTATTTTTCAGGTTGAGAACTGGCTTTTTTACAGTAATTTTACAGGAAGCACTTTTATTTCCCAGAGTTACTGTGACATAAGCGGTTCCTGCACCTTTAGCTGTTACTTTTCCAGTGGCGTTGACCTGAACTACTTTTGTATTTGAACTGTTCCAGGTTGGCGTTGATGTACTGCCAGAGATGACTGATTTTAATACAGCAGAATTTTTGCCTTTGACAGTATAAAGAGTAAGTTGCTTTTTATTTAGTTTGATTGAGTGATCTTTTACAGGAACAAAGTTGAGTCCGGCATTATTTGCAGCTATTTCTACCGGGCTGTTCTTAACACCGTAGATGGTATGAAGTGCTTCTGCACCTATAAACACCCGGCTATGCAGATTGGTAGTTGCAGGAATCTGCAAGGTTTCTAATTGTGTAGTGCCATCAAAAACACTGGAGCCGATGTAGGTTACTTCTGGACCGATGATTAGTTTTTTTAAGTTTGTACAGTTTGCGAAAGTAAATCCTTCTATAACTTTGCCGTGATACTCGGCTTCTTCCAGATTTTTACAATTCAGGAAGACACTTTGTTCCTCATGTGTTACAGAAGGGGGAACAATAATATGGACAAGTCCGGTATCCTTAAAGGAAGCACTTTTCAGGAATACAAGGGTTGAGGGAAAATCAATATGTCTTAGAGCTTTGCAACCTTCAAAGGCACTGTAACTGATTGTTTGTGTTCCGAGGGGCAGAGTTACATCTTTTAAATTGGTACAGTTTTTGAACGATGCAGAGCCAACATAGGTAAAACCCTTATGGAAGATAACTTCTGATAGTGACGTGCAGTTTGCAAAACTGTATTCGCCAATTTCTTTTACTTTAGGTAAATCCAGATATGTCAGAGAAGTGCATCCTGCAAAAGCACTGTCTTCTATAATTTTTATATTTGAAGAAATGTTTACCTTAGTAAGGCTGTGACAGCCTGCAAATGTACGATAATAAATTCGGTCAAGACCCTCTGGATAATGAATAGACTTAAGGTTTTCGCACTGTGCAAATACACTGATTCCCATGGATGTGATCGTATCAGGCAATATTACAGAACACAGGTTTTTGTTATTAGCAAATGCAGAGGATTCAATTTTAACAACAGGTTTTCCATTTAAGATAGAGGGGACTGTAAGATCTGTATCAGACCCAACATAGCTTATAATTGTTGCTTTTCCAAGGGAGAGTGTGTATTTATAGCCATCCTCATAATAATAGTTGGCGGCTTTTGCCGATACACAGCTAAAAAGACAAAGGATGAAAGCAAATAGCAGAACAAGATGTTTAAACCCTGTATTTTTATTTTTCATAGATGCCTCCTGTAAAATTTAATCGAATCAATGAATTTATCTGCTTCAATTATGAAAAGTAATAAACAGTGAGTAGATGTTTAATCGCAAGTTGGTGCACAGGCATATGTAAAGCCTGTTACAATGTTATTTTTTATAGTCAGGGTGATGCTTGCAGCATTTCCCCACCAGAATACAGTCGGATTGTTAAAGCTTCTTAGGCCATTTTTATTAAGAATAGCAGTAGCTTTGGAAAGTGTCATTCCAAGCTGCATTCCACCGATACCTACACCGTAATTTCCGCGATTGCAAATATAGACATATTTCTGATTCTTGGAATATTTTGCATTATAATTTACACCAATGATCATCTTGTTTCCGGCAGCATAGAAAGATGGATAACCAGAATTGCTTTTTTTATGCATTCCACCTATTTTGTTGATAATAGTAGAATATTTTCCGACATATGATGGGCTTAAAGGCGGAAGATTTTTCATAAGGTTAAGTACTTTGACCGTTGTTCCGCTATATCTGGAAAAGTTACTGTAAATAGTTTTTCCATTTACGGTTTTATAAGCACGTACTTTGTAATAGTAATGTCCTGCAGAAAGTTTTTTGTTTGCATAGCTGGTAGTATTTTTTGTTTTTATGGTTTTGATTTTACTATAATTTCCTTTTGCAGAATTGGCACGCCAGATTTCATACCCGGATGCATTAGACACTTTAGACCATTTAATGGAAATACTTGCTTTTTTTGAAGCAGTAACTTTGATATTTGCAGGTGCTTTAACAGTAGCGGCATGTATCTGAGTGCATGCAAGAAGCATCATCAGAATACTTGTGATTACAAGAATCCATTTCTTTTTTTTCATATTAGTTTTCCTCCTGAGAAAATAGTTTTGTGAATAATATTTCACAAGTTTGTTTTATCATAGCATAAAAAATTAAAAAGAGTGTATTAGGCGTAGAAATTAGACGGAAAATTCAGAGAATTTTGTCTAACTTTTGTGCCTAATCAATCTCGAAAGTAGAAATATAGTAAAATATGTTATAAATCATTTGAACATGGAGGAAAAACATGAGCGCAAAGTTAGTATTAACAGTAAAGGATTCAAGCAGAATGGCAAAGGATTATTCTATGAGTATGATGGATAAAATGTTTCATCCGTTAAAACATAATAAAATCTTGAATTCAAAGGCTAAAATTGGCATATTAATTGATGATGAAGAAGAAGGAACTTTATATGAAGCTTCCAAGACTCCTTATGAAATCAATCTGCAACCAGGTTTCCACCGCATTACTATGATAGATCCGGCGAAGGACAATAAAAAAGGCAATGTTAATTTAATAGGATCAATAATAGGAGTTGTTGAAGGGAATGGGATTGCAGATACCATGGCAACCAGTAGATTTGCAAAATCAATGGCAGGAGCAATGTTTAAAACCGGAGATGGATATCTGGATCTGAATTTAAAGGATGGGGATATTATCAAGGTTCAATGTCAGGCCGGAATTGGCGGGAAAGTTTCAATAAAGATATTAAAATAGAAAACGTAGAGGGAAAATGATATGGAATTTCCTATTTATACTCCGTGGGAAAATCTTGATGCCCAAACAATACAAAAAGTAATAAATTCAGGAATTAATTACAGAACTTATTGTGACGAAAAGCCATGGGATGTTTCTTTTGAGATAGATTTTTTGCCAAAAGAAGAGCTTATAATAGTTGTTCTGATTGAACATGGACGTCGTAAAGGTGGAGTTAGTGTACAGAAAACAAGTGAACGAACAGAAATTTCGCCGTATAGTAAAGAAGAGCAGGCAGAAATGCTAAAAGCTTATAATGAGAAAATTGACAGATATGAAACGTGGAATGCATTGTTCACAGGACCTACGACAGGATTGTTTGGAAATAATGTGTATGAATCATACATGGATTACATGTATTCCTGGGAACACTGGAGTGACAGAATATTTTTGTCAGATTATTATGAAGAACAATTATATTCGGTGCAGTCAGATACCTATGTTACTGTAAAGAGCACTCAGGAAGGATATGATTGTATCTATGAACTGGCACAAGTGAAGGTGAAAGAGCATATTTTGGAAGGCATATGCTGGAAGTCATTTCCCAAGCTGATATTTTCCAGAGGAGATAAATCAGACGCTCCGTATAAAGATGTGTATAATCGTCTGGAAATACTGACAGGAGCAGAATATTTAATTGTACCGGCGCTGATTGAAATAAAAGAAAAATATGAAATTACAGCAGTTTCAGAAAAATTGGACTGTCCGCAGATGCGGTTTCGCGGAATGACTATGGAAGAAACTGTAAAACAGGCTGTTTTTGAAAATATATTTGGAGAATTTTTACAGGGAAGTAGATTTTGCAGAGAAAATACAAATAAGAAATGCCTCATTGCAGAGGAACAGAAAGAAATATTTGCTTCCGAGTTTCTTGAATCTCAGAAATATCCTGAATTATTGATGAATGCAGTAAAAAAAGCAGATTTTCATTGTATGGCTTTTAAAGTTCTTGGAATTTTGAATAGCCCATATATGCAGACATATGATAAAATAGAAATGTTAAGAAGCTGTATGGCTATTAGTAATAGTGCGGAAAAATCCAGGGAATGGAAGAATGCATATCAAAATCTGATATGGGTTATGATCAAAAAACTGGAAATGGATGATTCACAGGGGAACAATCTGGAAGTTGTCAGTGAATTACAGAAATTTGTGGAATACCAACAGGGAGATTTTGAAAAAGAACAGAAGGGAAAATCCAGAGAAGAAACAGCAGAAATTTTCTTGATGAATGAACTCATAAGAATGTTGGCATGTATTTCTATTGTAACAGTAAAGAAGATTCAGGGACAGGAATGTGCAGAATTGGCTGAGAAGAGTTGGTTTATGGCAGAAAGTATTGAATATATGTGGAATGCAGAAATTTTAAACCAACAAGTGAGAGAAAATGTGCAAAAAACATTCATCAGAATCTGCGTAGGATGCGGATCTATGTATCTGCAAAATGTTCAGGAAGAGAATGTAAACCCTGAACAGATAATAGAAACAGCAGAAAAAGTGCTGTTGTTATTGAATAATCATAGAGATTTGATATTGCAGGAAGAAATGCCAGTTTATCAGATACCGATTTATCAGATGCTTCAGGTGGCAAATATAAGACTAAACCATGATGAAAATGCATTATATTATGCAAGAAAAGGTGTTGAATTGTGCGATGGGATTAACGCTGATAATAATGCACAGTTAAACGGAATGATCAGAGATTCAAAGCGAATGTTCCAGGAATACATAAATCAGAATGCACAGAAAGTACCTGAGAAGGCAAAAAAGAAAGGATTTTTTTCAAGATTGTTTTCAAGGTAGCCTGCAAAAAGAAAATCCCCAGACATGATGTCATAAAATAACATCATGTCTGGGGATTTTGAATTTGAAAAGTAAGCGCTTATTTTTCAGGTGTCTTTGAAAATATTTATTATTAAAGAATCTGTTGTAGTCTGATAAACATAGATTACAACGTTCCGCCATATTCCAGAATCATATTTCTGATAATTTCCAGAGTTTCCTGTTCTGACCATGCCATATTACCCTTATCAAGGAACTGACAGAATTCATAAAGCTTTTGGGAAAACCCGGATTCTTTTAAGACATAATATTGCAGACCATGGCTGGTGTTATTCCAGAAAGCAATGCCATTATTGACATTAGAACTGGATACAATGGAAATATGTCTGGGCAGATGGATGAAATTTTCCTTTACACAGATACAGGAGTGTGGTGTGTTAAGCATGTATTGATAATAACTTTTTAGAAGCCACAGACGTAAAGACGGATCAAATGGTTTGTAAAGCATGTCAGGATAACCAGCTATACGTCCTTCTTCCATGAATTGCCTTAGACCTGAAATACAGAAAATATGTACCATGTTTTCGTTTTCCATATGTCGGGTACGTTGAGAAAGAGAAACAAGTAATGGTTCCTTTTCGACTGTATCCAGTATAATCTGCTGTTCAAGTATATTTGCTGGAATCAGATGGAGAAGGCATGGAGAATATTCAATGTAATAGTTGTGTGTTACATAACCTTCGCTCATCATAGTGTTTACATCTTTTACATAAGAATCCAGATCAGAACGAAACAGCATTTTTCTGGCCAGCACTTTTTCGCGGATAAATTCATGTTTCAACAATTGTAGTTGCTGAGTATCTCTGATGATGATTCCTTTTGATGTCTGGAAATTTATTCCAATGGCAATATTATCTGTGATCAGCCAGTTTGGAAGCAGACCGGATTTTTTTTCTTCGGATACAGAGGGGGTAATATAATAATAAAAAGGTTCATAGCCTTCACAAAACATAGCTGGTTTTAAGATGGATATTTTTTTCAGGTTATCTAATGTATTGTCGGCATTCTGATTCTGCAGCAGAGGAAAAAGATGTTCCAGCTTCTGATATGATGCTTCATGTATGATCTGAATGAGATAATGTAAATGTTCCGAAGAAATTTCTGAAGTCCATAAATAAATTTCTGAATCTGATGTACTTATCATTATTTTTCGAATCCAGGAGTAAATGGCAAACTCGTTATCCAGGATAGAGATTGTATTTGGGGTGTCTGATATGCTGACAGAGGCATAAGCTGTCGGAAATTCAATTACATCCTGCTGGATGATATGGATCAGTTCTTCCATACATTGCCACTGGCTTTTTCCCATTTTTTCCTGTCGGTAGAGAAGCAGAAGATCAGATTTTGTGCCGGCGGTACATTCCATTGCGTCAAGAAGCCGTACCAGACGGTCTTCTTCTTTGGGAATGCGTTTTCCTTTATTCATTTTGGAGATATAGTCTAATTGCAGACCACTGGCTTCGGCAAGATAACATAATGTTTTGCCTGTATTTTGTATTTCTTTTTCAAGTCTTTGTGAAAAATCACTCATAGTAATAACAAAATCCTTCCTTAAAATGTAACATATATAAGTATAAGCGAGAAGGATGGAAAATGCAAAGCTTTTATAGAAATTTTGTCTAATATCAGTGCCTAAAACAGTAATAAGCGTTATCTGTGTTATTATCATAACTGCGAAAAAAAATATTGTAAGAAGGAGTAAAATGCTATGTTTTTGGTTGCTGTATTGGTGTTATTGTTCTTAATGTATCGTTTTTATACATTTCGAGCAGAAATGGTTTTTATAATGACATTGCTTACACCTGCGATGTTACTGATAGGAGCATATCATCTGACAGGAGAATATCGTGAAGCAGGAATATTTCTTTTGATAGTTGGAATCTTTTTGTTGGCAGTAGTTATGTTTATGTATCGAATTACAGCAAGGGGTGTAGAAAAGGAATTCAGATCTGCTTATTATAAGAATCTGTTTATTTATGGTGCACTCAGATTTCTTCAGACATTTTGCAGAATGACGATTGTTTTTTCATTTGTAGCCGCTATGCTTGGCGGTGTATCACTTGATTATAAGGAACGGCTGGATATAGCAGGAAGAAAAATTTATGTGGATGATAATCTGCGCGATGCAGAAGGAAATCAATATACAGAAGTAGAAAGATAAAAGAAAATAAAGATTATTTTAAAGAATTATTATAAAAACAGCTGCGATACTGTCTGAAAAGTATGCTCAGGGATAAAACTGTGAGCAGTACGTCAGATGACAGGTAGTGCAGCTGTTTTCTGTTATGGAAACAGAATTTTTATAGAAGGTAATGGATAAAACGAAGATTATGACAGTGTCATATCTCCATCTTTCACCCACCCAAGCTTACGGATAAACATATTGATGAGCGGACACAGAATTGCAGGGAGGATGAAGGAGATCATCAGGAGACCTGCCCAGTCCCAGCCTGTAACTGAGGTTTTAAGTCCATCTGCAATATCATTCATCCAGCCGGTATATACACCAATCTGTCCTACGAATCCGCAGGTACCCATACCGGAAGAAACAGGAGTACCGTTCATCTGAAGTTTGAACAGACAGGTTGCAAGAGGTCCGGTGATGGCTGAAGTAAGGATCGGTGCAATCCAGATGCGTGGATTTTTTACGATATTTCCCATCTGGAGCATGGATGTTCCGATTCCCTGAGAAACAAGTCCGCCCCATTTGTTTTCACGGAAGGACATTACTGCGAAACCTACCATCTGTGCGCAGCATCCTGCTACAGCAGCTCCTCCGGCAAGTCCGGTAAGGCCAAGCGCAGCACAGATGGCGGCAGATGAGATAGGAAGTGTCAGTGCAATACCCACGAATACAGAAACAAGGATTCCCATCAGGAACGGCTGCAGGTTGGTTGCCCACATAATAATATTTCCCACTTTCATTGCTGCACTTCCAAGTGCCGGAGCCCACCATGCGGACAGGGCAACACCTACACCGATCGTGACAAGTGGAGTGACCAGAATATCAATTTTGGTTTCCTTAGATACTGCTTTTCCGATTTCGGAAGCGAAGATGGCAACAAATAATACAGCCAGTGGTCCGCCTGCACCGCCTAATGCGTTAGATGCAAAGCCAACAGTGATCAGTGAGAACAACACCAACGGCGGACAATGCAGCGCATAGCCGATGGCGACAGCCATGGCAGGACCGCTCATGGCAGATGCCAGAGAGCCTACGGTATACTGTGTGTCGTTTACAGTTGCCACAGCAGTGGTCAGAAATGAAATATGAAACTGTGTTCCAAGTGTGTTGATGATCGTGCCAATCAGCAGGGAGCAGAAAAGACCCTGCGCCATGGCACCAAGGGCATCGATTCCATAACGTTTTATGGAGATTTCGATGTCTTTACGTCTGAGAAATGCTTTAAACTTTTCCATAGATTACTTTCTCCTGTTTTTATTATGTATAGAAGGGTGTATATACACCTATATACGTTTTTTTCATTATAGTCACATTCACGGAGTAAATCAAGTAGTTTTGTAACTGTTCACACACCACTATCATGCGAGGTGTTTTGGCATGAATATGCCAAAATCACAAGACATACAAGCCCAAATTCCATTACCGCAGGCAATCTGGAATGAATTTTGGGTACGTTACTGTGAACGGAGTGAACAGTAACGTAGTTTTAAAATAGTGGAAAACAATTTACAGAAAGAATATTGTAAAGTATTTTACTGTCTGATATGATAGAAAGAGTTAATTTTACGGAGGAAAAAGAGATGAGTGAATGGATCAGAAAAATAAACTGGAAGTATGTGGTCGTAATGTTGATTGGAAATATAATCCTTGGTCTGGGAATTGCAATTTTTAAACTTTCCGGTCTTGGAAATGACCCTTTCAGCGGAATGGTCATGGCACTGGCAGAATGTGTGGGAATTGAATATGCCCGTTTTTTAATTCTTCTGAATCTGGGATTTTTTGTAATAGAAATTATCTGGGGAAGAAAGCTTATCGGATTGGGAACGATCATAAATGCGTTATTCCTTGGATATTTTGTTACATTTTTCTATAACCTGATCACATCTGTGATCGATGCACCGGATCAGATGGCAATGCAGGTGGTTACCGTATTTATTGGAGTTATCATAACAAGCCTTGGAATTTCCATGTACCAGCTTCCGAAACAGGGAGTTGCACCATATGACAGTATTTCTCTGATCATGACAGAGAAATGGCCGAAAATTCCGTATTTCTGGTGCAGAGTATCTAATGATGCGATCAGTGCACTGGTGTGTTGGCTTGCAGGGGGAATCGTCGGACTGGGAACACTGGTCAGTGCATTTGGATTCGGACCTTTTGTTCAGTTTTTCGATACACATTTTACATCAAAAGTGCTGGCAAAGCTGGAAAAATAATAAAAAACTGTCCTGTATATGCACATTATACGTAGAAAATAGGTGCATTACAGAGACAGTTTTTTTATTTGTCAGCCTGTTAACTGCATATATGGCATGCTTCACATGCAGATGGCGTAGTAGCGCATCCTCCCATAGCAGTTTCACGCAGTTCTGCAGGAAGCTTTTTACCCACGGTAAACATCGTCTGGATCATTTCGTCCAGAGGAATCAACTGCGGGATTCCTGCGAGAGCCATTTCTGCGGCAATTATAGCGTTTGCCACACCTGCAGCATTTCTGTTCTGACATGGATATTCTACCAGACCGCCGACCGGATCGCATACCAGACCAAGCATGTTCATAAGAACAGTAGATGCAGCAAAAGTACATTCTTTCGGTGAACCTCCCATCAGCTCTACAGCAGCAGATGCAGCCATTGCAGATGCAACCCCTACCTCGGCCTGGCATCCGCCTACCGCACCTGCAACAGTTGCATTTCGCATTGCCAGATAACCAATGGCACTTGCGTTAAATAATGCCCGTATAATCTCTTCATCAGAGAATTGATAATGTTCCTGCATTGCCAGCATCAGCCCCGGTACGATTCCGGCAGAACCGGCAGTAGGAGAGGCCACGATCAGCCCCATGGAGGCATTCGTTTCCAGTGTAGCCATAGCATAAGTAATTGCCTTCTGAAGCAGATTTCCGCAGAGACCTTTTTTCTCCTGCGCGTGGAGACTCAGCTTTCTGGCTTCGCCGCCGATCAGACCACCCATAGATTTTACCGGCTGTCTGATTGGTGAGAAAGCAGCATCTTTCATAATTCCCAGTACTCGTGTCATTTTTTTATTTACAATCTCAGAGGCTGTTTCGCCAAGCTCAATCTCACGGATACGCATAATCTCTGAGATAGGAAGATTTTTTTCTTCACAGAGTGCTAAGAGTTCATTTGCATTTTTAAAATCCATGATAAAAATCCTCCTTTCTTTACATCTGTACGATCATAACTTCATGAATATTCGGGTTCTCGCGAATCGCAGGAACGATATTCTCAGGAAGTTTGCCGTCAGATTCTACGATTGTATAAGCAATCTCTCCCTTGTTTTCACGGAACAGACGCATAAATGCAATATTGATATTGCGGTCACTCAGGCATTTGGTAATATAGGCCACAACGCCGGGAGTGTCCTGATGAATCACGATCACTGCACTGTACTCGCCTGTAAAGTCTACCTGTACGTGATTGATATCTACAATACGGACCTTGCCTCCTCCAAGGGATTCGCCGCGTACGGTCATTTTCTGGCCTTTTTCATTTTCCATGCAGATATCTACAGTGTTCGGATGAATATCTGTTTCCTGCTCATTTGGAGTGAAAGAGAATTTCAGACCTTTTTCATGAGCAATATCAAAAGAATTTCGGATGCGCATATCATCAGTAGAGAATCCCATAATACCACCCAGCAGAGCTCGGTCAGTACCGTGACCATGGTAAGTTTTTGCAAAAGAGCCGTACAGGATGAAGTCGGCTCTCTTTAACGGGCCTTCGATCATTTTCTGGGCAAGATAGGAAATACGCGCCGCACCTGCGGTATGTGAACTTGAAGGACCGATCATGTTCGGCCCCATAACATCAAATACACTGATAAATGACATATTTTTTCTCCTGTGAATATCAATTATAGTCTTGCATGTTTATGGCAATAATCTTATTATTTGCAAATTTCTGATTATATTCTATCATTTAGGAATAAAAGAAGCAAACTTATCGTTAACATTAACAAAAAATAATGTAAAAAATGAGAAAACAGGGTTGCTTTTTCTCTACTGGGCGGTTACAATAACTGTGCAAATTGAAAATAATTTTAAAAATGCTGTTTCAAAATAGGAAACAGCATAAAATTTGCTGTTAGAAATCAGATTCCCGAAAACAGGGTCTGATATCCGAAATCGTAAATTTTAAAGAAAAGGCAGGTGGAACAGAATGGATAATTGCGATTCTCATGGGCGAAGTAGTAGCACAGGATCTGAATTAAAAAGAGTATATGAGTATAGCAGCCATTCTGTTCTGCTGTAGTCATATATTTTCTGATTTTTCCATATAAGTACTCTTTATCTGTCGGCAAATGACAGTCTCGGATTGTGGAAAAAGCTGGTATCTTTTTGAGTTCTTATCCTGTTTCTATGAAATTCCCCGAATCATGCAATTACATATTTGTACAGTACATAAACAGTAAGTGCGCTTTGGGTAACTTACTATTTGTTGTGCTGAAAAAATGCATAATGAGAGTGGCAGTAAACGTAACGAATGTAACAGACTGCTTTGTTTTCGTGTGCATTTTAACCAGACTGGAAGCAAATCTGGTTATACGCAAATAGCAAGGAGGATGTTTTAATTCGTCAGACTGCAATTTTGTGGCAGCGCTTTTTGCGTTTATATGTAAAAAACGGAGGAAGAAAAGATGGAGAAAAGAGTACAGGATTATTCCAAAGAAATCCTCAAGATCATCCGTAGCAACACCTCTCCGGCAGTAATGGCGGCGAGACTTCAGGATTATCATGAGAACGACCTGGCAGATGTAATGCCGGAACTGACTGTACAGGAACGATACAAAATGTACCGTATTCTGGACACAGACATGCTTTCCGATATCTTTGAATACACAGATGAGGAGAATGCAGTAGAGTATCTGAATGAAATGGATGTAAAAAAAGCAGCAGCCATTTTATCCAGAATGGAAACAGATGCTTTGGCAGATGTATTAAATAAAATTGAGAAAACAAAGAAAAAAATACTGATCGACTTGTTAGAACCGGAGGTTCGCCGCGATGTGGAAATGATCGCATCCTTTGATGAGGACGAGATCGGAAGCCGCATGACTACAAATTTCATTGTGATCACAGACAAGCTGACAGTGAAACAGGCGATGAGCAGTCTGATTGAACAGGCAGCAAAGAACGACAATATTTCTACGATCTTCGTAGTAACAGACCAGCAGAAATTTTACGGAGCTATTGATCTGAAAGAACTGATCATTGCCAGACGGGATGATCTCCTTGAGAATCTGGTAGTGACTTCCTATCCTTATGTATACGCAGAAGAAAATATCGATGACTGTATCGAGGATCTGAAAGACTATTCCGAGGATTCCATTCCGGTTCTTGATAATGACAATCAGCTTCTTGGTGTAATCACATCCGCAAGCATCATTGATCTGGTTGATGACGAGATGGGTGATGACTATGCGAAGCTGGCCGGTCTGACTGCAGAGGAGGATTTGAAAGAGCCGCTGAAAGAGAGTATGAAGAAACGTATGCCGTGGCTTGTGATCCTGCTTGCACTTGGAATGGTTGTATCTTCTGTAGTAGGACTTTTTGAACAGGTAGTAACTTCACTTCCGATCATTATGTGTTTCCAGTCCCTGATCCTGGACATGGCAGGTAACGTAGGTACACAGTCTCTGGCCGTAACTATCCGTGTTCTGATGGATGAATCCCTGACAGGCAAACAGAAGCTGGAACTGGTTTTGAAAGAAATGCGGATTGGTTTATGCAACGGCAGCCTTTTGGGATTTTTCTCTTTTGTGCTGATCGGACTGTATATTTTCCTGTTTAAGGGAAAAACACTGATGTTTGCGTATGCAGTATCAGGATGTATCGGCGTATCCCTGCTTCTGGCAATGCTGATCTCCAGTGCAGTAGGAACCTGTATTCCGCTGTTCTTTAAGAAGATCAATATCGATCCTGCAGTAGCTTCCGGTCCACTGATCACTACCATCAACGACCTTGTGGCAGTAGTGACATATTACGGACTGAGCTGGGTACTTTTACTTGAAGTACTGCATATGGCGGGATAATTACGAAGAATATTAACTGAATATGGAGGATTTTATCCGCCTGCATGGAGTAGAAAAAATTTTCTGTTGATCAGGAATCTGGTATATGTTTTGAGCATATGCTGGGTTCCTTTTTGGTTGGGGAATTTTGGTTTTTTATAAAAAGCTCCAGAAAAATTAATATACTTGTGGTAAAAATACAGCAACTATTTCACAGTGCGAATTTCTACGAAGATTGTAGACATGATTTGTCAGGAAAATGGAAAAATCAGGTGACAAAAACTTTTTGATAAGGTACAATAAAATATAGACTAAATGGATGACGAGATAAGGATAATTACCGGATGGATGAGGGTTGGAAGGAGAAATTACAGCGTTGATAAAGACATATTATGGAGAAGGCTTATTTGTCAATAAACAGGGTGTGACTTTTACTGAGGATATGGAATCTGAAATCCGCTCAATGCTTGGCGAGAACCATGGAGTAGGTGTCATGGGAGGATTTTATGATGAGGGTCTGCCAGTCTGTATGTTCAGCGAATTAATGGTAGATATGCTTGGATATGATTCAGCGGAAGAAATGAAACAGAAGACCAGGAGCAGACTGCTTCGGATGATCTCACCTTATCAGGGAAAATATTTTTCTGAGAAGGTATTTGCTGAGAAAACAGGTGCCGGAAATATGCACATGTTCAAGAAGAACGGTGATAAATTATGGGTTCGTTTTGTCAAGCGAAATTGTCAGCTTCCTGATGGAAAAGAGATGTGGATCATATCTGTCTGCAATATGGATGAAGTATTCCAGGCAGAGAAAGAAATCATTCATATCAATGAGAAACTGGGACTTGCAAATCTGGAACTGGAGCAGCAGAAGATGGAACTGCAGAGAGCCTATGCCCAGGCAAATCTGGCAAATAGATCCAAATCAGAATTTCTGGCAAGAATGAGCCATGATATCCGCACGCCGATCAATGGAATACTGGGGCTTCTGGAAATGTCGGACAGATATGCAGAGGATGTAGAACGTCTGAAAGAGAACCGTGAGAAAGAGAAAACAGCAGTGAAGCAGCTTCTTCTGCTGATCAATGATGTTCTGGATATGAGCAAACTTGAAAGTGGTGAGACACAGTTGACGGAGGAGCCGTTTAATGTGAATGAACTGGTAGAACACTGCATGAAAATTGTTTATGCTCAGGCAGAGGAATACCATATTCAGATAACGAACTGTACTCCGGAGGGACTGGAAGAACCTTATGTGGTGGGAAGCTATACACATGTAAGTCAGATCCTGACAAATATTCTTTCAAACGCAGTGAAATATAACAAGCGTGGTGGAAGCATTATGGTGGATACCAGAGAGATTTTCCGGGACAGTGAGAAGATTTCCATTCGTTTTACTATTGCAGATACAGGTATCGGAATGAGTGAAGAATTCCAGCAGAAAATGTTTGAGCCTTTTACCCAGGAGAATGAAGAGGTAAAAGGAAAGTATACAGGAACCGGTCTGGGGATGTCGATTGTGAAACGCCTGATCGATAAGATGAACGGCAGCATCGAAGTCCACAGCAAGAAAGACAGAGGAACCTCCTTTGCAGTTACGATTCCGTTTAAGATTGACAGCAAACAGCAGGAAGAAGTACCCGAAGAGTCTGCTGAGCCTGCAGAAATTCATGGAAAGAAACTGCTTCTGGTAGAGGATAATGAGCTGAATCAGGAGATTGCACATTTCCTGCTGACAGAGGCCGGAGCAACCGTAGATATCGCATGGAACGGAAAAGAGGCCGTCGAAGCAGTCACCAAAGCAGAATCCGAAGGACAGCAGTATGACGCAGTTCTCATGGACATCATGATGCCGGTAATGAATGGCTACGAAGCCACAAAAGCCATCCGCAGTATGGAAAAAGAAAACTCCGACGATTCCCACATGCCGATCATTGCCATGACTGCCAACGCTTTCGTAGAAGACGCTACCAGATGCCGCGAAGCCGGAATGGATGCTCACGTAGCAAAGCCGCTGGATATCAACCGTATCATAACAGTTATTGACAGGTATACAAGGTAAATGCAATAAAGTTTAACCAAATCAAGTAAGTCCCCTGCTTCAATTGCGAATATCCGCTTGACTAATCTGCTCAACATAAGGGTGGATTAACTATCTTGGATTTTAGATTTACAGATATGCCTGAAAGTAATAGAAGTTAATGTAAAATAGGTATTAGACATAAAAGAATAAATGAATAAAATAGTAGGTGTATAGAAAACACCTGCTATTTTTTCGGGCTATTTTCAGAAAATCATTAGCCGAAATGCAGCAGGTGAGCTGATTATCCATCTGAGTTAAAGAGGAGGACAAGCAATGAAGAAAAAATTAGCAGTGATCATGTGCATGGCGCTGGCTTTATGATAGTCTGGATGAATTTACAGAAGAAGTACTGAGAGCAAATCTATATCAGGCAGCGTCTGGCGTAGATCTGGTAGTATCCGGTCACACCCACGGCGGTCAGCTCTTCCCACTTATGAATATCGAAAACCTCACAGGTCTCGGTGGTGACGACAAAGTCTACGGCTACGAAAAAAGAGACAACACCAACTTCATCGTAACCTCCGGAATCTCCGACTGGGCCATTAAATTCAAGACAGGATGCAGATCAGAATATGTGTTGATCGATATCCAAGGAGAATAAATATGTAATTTAGTGTAAAAAATTAAACAAAATAAACATGATTTAATGTAAAAAATAAAGAAAAATATATTGATTTTTACATGAATAATTATTAAAATATAGTCAAAGATAAAATTACAGGGGCGAAAATTGTTTTCGTCCCTGTAATTTTAACCAAGTAAACTGCGAAGTAGATATTCGGCGTAGTGCGGCTTTGAGAAGCAGATCATTTATCTGTTTGACTAAGCGGAAAACTGTATATCTGAGGGAGGTCAAAGCAATGTACAGAAAAATCATGGACTTCTTGGAAAACTGGAAAGAAAGTAAACACCGAAAACCACTTATCCTGCAAGGGGCAAGACAGGTAGGAAAAACATATTCTGTTTTGGAATTTGGACGAAAATATTACGAGAATGTGGCATATTTTAACTTTGAAATGAATCCCAGACTGAATGAAACTTTTGAAGAAAACATCAGTCCGGATTATCTGATCCCTATTTTGTCACACATAGCAGGACAGACGATCATAAAAGAAAAGACATTGATCATATTTGATGAAATACAGCTTTGCGAACGAGCACTGACATCATTGAAATATTTTTGCGAAGATGCTCCTGATTATCACATTATTGTAGCAGGCAGTCTCCTTGGTGTAGCAGTTAACAGAACAAAATTTTCATTTCCTGTCGGTAAGGTAGATATGAAAACATTATATCCAATGGATTTAGAAGAATTTATGCTGGCAATGGGAGAAGAAACTCTGGTAAAACAGATCAGGAAAAGTTTTGAGACAGATACACCTCTGCCATCTGCGCTTCATGAATCTGCCATGCAGCTTTACAGAAAATATCTTGTTGTGGGTGGCATGCCGGAGTGTGTAATGAAATATACAGAGACCCAGGATTACATTCTCGTGCGCTATACCCAGGATACAATTCTTGCAAGTTATCTCAATGATATGAGCAAATATAACACTCAAAATGAGATTAAGAAAACAAGACTTACTTACGACAATATAACCGTCCAGCTTTCAAAGAAAAACACACGTTTTCAGTATAAACTGATAAAAAAAGGCGGACGCGCATCGGAATTTGAGAATGCTATTGAATGGCTATGCCTGTCTGGAATTGTGTCACAGGTATATCGGGTAGAACAGATTAAAAAGCCTCTTGAAAATTACCGTGATATTGATTCATTCAAGATTTATGTATCAGATATGGGACTTCTTTGCGCAAAAAAAGATCTGTCACCGGTAGACGTTCTCTATATGGTAGATGAGATTAATGATTTCAAGGGCGGTATGGCAGAGAACTATGTGAATGTACAGCTTGCTGTTAATGGATATCATACGTATTACTGGGAAACAGACCGGGGAGCAGAGATTGATTTTATCATTCAAAGAGATGGAAAATTAATTCCAATAGAAGTAAAATCAGCAGATAACACCCGTGCGAAAAGTCTGCAGATTTATATGGAGGCTTTTAAACCGGAATATGCAATTAGATTGTCTGCAAAGAATTTTGGGTTTGAAGATAATAAGAAGATAGTTCCATTGTATGCGGCGTTTTGTATTTGATTTATTTCATGTAAAAATTAAAGAAGGGGGCTTATTTGAGTTTATTAAATTAGATAAGTTTTCGAAACACTTTTTCAGAGAAATTTTCTCCGGGAAAGTGTTTTTTCATTGGAACTTACTTCGTAATGTTTCTATTGCTATAACATAAAAAAATTTCGGGTAAAACTTTTTCAATTGTAACGAAGAAAATTGTAAAGAGTGCAGATAAAGCAGAAGCGGATTGGGGATTTCCTTAAGGAATTACATTTGACAGAGGGTAGAAATACTGGATTTGGCAAAATTCTGAGAGCTCTTGAAGAGAATGGTTCTCCAAAACCAGAGTTTGAAACGGATGAGGATCATAGCTATTTTATTTCAAGATTATTTGTGCATGAAGCATTTTTGAAAGAGAAAGAATCAAAGAATAATCAGAAGGGAGCCGAAAGGGAGCTGGATATATTGCGGCGATTGGAAGAAAATCCAGAGATAACTCAGGTAAAACTTATGGAGGAATTTGACTTATCGAGAAAGCAGATTCAGAAGATTATAAAGGATTTGCGTGAGGAGGGATTAGTTGAAAGGCAGGGCTCCAATAGGAGTGGAAGATGGATTGTAAAGAAATGATAGGTAACATTCTATCTGAATCAAGTCTGATTAGTCGGTTCAAATAAAGCAATTGCTTTGAGATGAATAAAAAACAGTGGCTGCATTTTGACTAAAAAATAAAAAGACCAGTACATCCAGAAGAAAAATAAATTCTGAATATACTGGTCTTTCTGATTATCTTATGCAGCCGCTTTCGCCTGTTTCTTAAATGTCTGCACACCCTCAGCCACAAGGAAGAGTGCCAGAATAGCCATAGCTGCCGCAAAGATCAGCTGGAACCAGTCGCCCCACAGAGCCTGTCCTGCACCGATCATCACGATCTTATTCTTTACAGTGATCAGCAGACTGCAGAGTGTTGCAGCAAGCATAAATACCATCGGCACATAGAACATCTTATTGTTCTTACCAGCCTGTCCGAGCCATGCACATACAGCCATAAGAGCGATACCTGCCAGAAGCTGATTGGCAGCACCGAACAGTCCCCAGATCTGGCTTAATGACAGACCCCCAAGGATACATCCGACAACAACAAGGAAAGTAGTACCTACCAACGGATGAGCCAGGAACTTACGAACTCCGTCAGCATCTTTCCATGATTTCTCATCCTCTTTCAGGAAAAGTTCTGAGAACAGAAAACGTCCCAGACGTGTTCCTGTATCCAGAGAAGTCAGTGCAAATACGGATACAGCCAGAGTTAAAAGTGCATAAATTGTATTGTAAGCAGAAGAACCCTCGTCAGAGAACATCGTTGCAATACCAGCTGCAAATGCTGCCGGAGGACCACCGAAAGCTCCTCCTGTATACTTATCAAATACCATACCAACAGCAATCAGAGCAACAATACCAAGTGCAGACTCAATTAACATAGAACCGTAAGCAATCGGTTTTGCATTCTTTTCATTATCCAGCTGTTTGGAAGAAGTACCTGTAGCGATCAGACTATGGAATCCTGAACATGCACCGCAGGCAACAGTGATAAACAGCGCCGGGAACAGAGTTCCGATAGAAGTATTCCATCCTGTAAATGCCGGAATATTAAAGGTTGCACGTCCTGTAAATCCGCATACAAAAATACCAAGAAGTGCAAGGATCATCATACCGTAAAGCAGGAAACTGGAAAGGTAATCACGCGGCTGTAGCAGAATCCATACAGGAACCATAGAAGCAACTGCGATATACACACCTATAAACACGATCCACTCTGTACGAGTCATAACAAAACCAAAGTTCAAACCAACGATAACGATGGCAACGATACCGATAATACCGCCAATTGTTGCCGGAAGTGTACCAACACCAAGACGATTTGTTATGTATCCGTAGATAACTGCCAGTACAATAAATAATAAAGAAATCATAGCAGTTGTCTGATTTCCGGATGGAGAAGCAGTTACTCCAAATCCGCTCTCACTCATAAAAGTACCTGCAACAACGTTAACGAAAGAAGCAATTACCAGAATGAGAACCAGAAGTGCAAAGATCGTAAAGAGTCTCTGAGCTCTGCGTCCCATAGAATCACGGATGATCTCACCGACAGATTTACCTTTATGACGGATAGATGCAAATAAAGAACCGAAGTCCTGAAGTCCACCGAAGAAGATACCTCCGATGATACACCACAGAAATACCGGAACCCATCCAAATACTGCCGCCTGGATCGGTCCGTTGATCGGGCCGGCACCTGCGATGGATGAGAAATGATGTCCCATAAGGACTGCCGGTTTCGCTGCAACATAATCAACACCATCTTCCATTTCTACAGCAGGTGTTGATTTCTTTGGATCAATGCCCCATTGTTTTGCAAGCCATGAGCCGTAGCCTACATAACCGATCAGGAGCAGAATGATCGCCGCTACAATAATCAATATAGCTGTCATATTATTTTTCTCCTTTTCCCTGTGAAAAATAGTTACTGTTCACTCCGTTCTCAGTAACACGCTTCGCGATGCACAGAATTTATGCTAATTGCATAAATTCGCGCTGTATGTCTCGGGATTTTGGCATATTTATGCCAAAACACCTCGCGGGATAGTGGCATGTGAATAGTAACATAAAATAGACCTATACGAAATTTATCCCATTATTTTGCCAAAGAGTTTCTTCATGGAACGTCCCTGTGCATTGCAGAGCTGATTTCCATTGGAGAGATCAACGACAAACAGGCGGTAATGACTGAAACCGTGGAGACTCATGCGGTAACTTTTATAATGCTTCAGTTTCGGCACGGCCTTTGCAGCATCTTCAGCTACGGAAGAAGCGAGAATGATCAGCGAAATATCGGTATTCCGGTGATTAGAGTGCGGATGCACGTGGGAAATACCTCTTTCCCAGGCAACAGCGTCTAACTGTTCCAGAAGTGCACGGTCCAGATTATCTACAGAAGCGAAAAATACATATTCATTAGATTCTGCCTCCCCAATCCGGGCACTCTTTACCAGAAAATAGGCATCATTATGAGAGTGAAAAACAGCCTCTGCCACGAACGGCTCTTCCGGGCAGTCACGGTTCACATCATAATAAGCTGCATAAGAACGCAGTGTCTTTTCAAGTAATTCCTCTCTGGTCATAAAACAATCTCCTCATTCATAGTCTACTTAAACAGCAAGGCAGATTATAAATATCCGCCTGACTTATTCACCTGTAAATGGCTTTGAATTTTTATAAGTCTGCTGATTTAAAATGATAGCACATTAAAGTGAAAAATACAAGAAATGAGAAAAAGTTATCAAGATAAAAAAGCCTTTATTTTTAATTATTGATGAACACAAGAATTACTTATAGATGAAATCAATAAAAAACAGGGATTTATTTGCATAATGAATTTCAAATTTCGATAATATCTGAGTATAATAAAATTATTGGTGATAGCTCAAATATTTTAACCGAATTAGATAAGTCCGTTGTTTCAATTGCGAATATTCGCTTGACATATTTTAATGTCACAAAAAAGATTTTTAATAAATTCGTCACATATTGACATATTTTCTCAGAACCGCTATAATTCATTTCATACTATATTGATAGGAATAAACAAAAAGGAGAAGCGCAAATGGCAGACGATATCAGACACGAACACCATAACTCAGAGGGACATCAGGAAACAACAATTATGGAGCATCATCATCGGGCAATTATCGGTTTTGATAAAAACGGAATCCCGAAAGTATTAGTACCGGCAGATTCTTATACCCACACTCATGTCGACGAGAATGGAAATGTAACAGAGCATACTCACGAGGATAGTGTAACCGCCGACTATATGCAGGCAGTAGCCGCATACAGAAAACTTTCCCGTCCAAACAGGATGTGATTGATAACACTCCTGACCCTGCAGTAAAAGAAATGATCTTAAGAGCAGAACAGCTCAATACAGAGAAATCTGCTGCCAACGCAACCAGATCGCCACATTTTACATCAACAAAAAATGACGGTTTCTTTGCAACAAAGAATGTCAGAATCCTAATAACCGATGACAACGAGATCAACCGCGAAGTACTCAAAGCAATTCTTGAACCATTTGTATTCACTATAGATGAAGCAGAAAACGGCGAAAAAGCAGTACAGATGGCCTCAACAGTCCCTTATGATTTGATTTTCATGGACAGCCATATGCCGGTAATGAACGGAAAAGAAGCAACAAGGAAAATCCGTGAAACAGAATCCTGTATCAACTGCCATACCCCGATCATAGCCATCACAGCAGATGCAATCACCGGAGTTCGGGAAGAACTTCTGGCCGCCGGAATGGACGATTACATCGTCAAACCAATCGACACAGAACAATTATGCTCAGTGATCAGAAAATATTTGGCAGATGACAAAATCCTGAAATAATCAACACTTTTAACAGCTGCCTAATATAATTTGCAAAGGAGACACGGATATAATATGGAAGACAATAAACTATTTCAGATCGGTGATGTAGCAAAGATGTTCCACATCAGCGTAGGAAGCCTGCGCCACTACGAAAAAGCCGGTCTCCTGAAACCGGAATACACAGACAGTGAAACCGGCTACCGCTACTATAGCATCCGCCAATTTGAAGTCCTGAACACAATCCGTTATCTCCGGGTTCTGGATATGCCACTAAACGAGATAGGCGAATTTCTGAAAAACCGTGACATTGATATCATAGAAGAAAAACTTCTCAGACAAAAAGAAATGGTAGCTGCCAAATTACAGGAACTCGAAACCATCGAACGAAAAATCGACCACCGTCTCCAGCACCTCCGCGATGCCCGAAACGCAGAACTAAACGTGATCCATCTGAAAAAAATCCCGCCATATCGGATCGTATGGCTCAAAGATTCCCTGCGTCCGAAATCCTATCTGGATCTGGAATATGCTATCCGCCGCCTTGAAGAAAACCAGCCCCAGTCTCTCGTATTTCTGGGAAAAGTCGGCGTCGGCATTTCAAAAGAAAACCTCCAGTCCGATCACTTCGACCAATACGACCTGGTATTTCTTATCCTGGATGAAGAAGACACCTATTACGGCGAAATAGAACAACATCCCGAAGAACTCTGCGTCTCAATCTGCTTTCGCGGCAGCCACAACGAAGCAGATGCGTATTACAGAAAACTGACAGGCTATATCAGTGAACGCAAGATGCAGATTACCGGCGCATCCCGCGAGATTACAATGATTGACAATGGAATCACCGATGATCCCGACAAATTTGTCACAGAAATCCATATTCCTGTTAAATATGAGGAACCAATCCAAGCTTTATGATCATAACTTGTAAAAAGAAAAGATTGTAAATTGCGGGTGCTTAGGATAAACTCGAATGAATGCGAATATCCGTTTAACTTAAACTAAGTAAGGCATTTGCTTTGATTGTAGAAAAATTTTATATGATTCTGTATATTTTATTCTGTACCACAGCTTCAAATCTTTGTATAATAAAGACATCAATTATACGAACGGAGGTCATTAACTTATGGGACAGAATAACACAGCAGACAAATGGTGGAAGAAGATCGTAGTATACCAGATTTACCCAAAGAGCTTCCAGGACAGCAACGGTGACGGAATCGGAGATATCAACGGAATCATCAGCCGCCTGGACTATCTGAAAGACCTGGGAATCGGCGCAGTCTGGTTATCACCGGTATTCAAATCCCCGCAGGATGACAACGGCTACGATATTTCAGACTACACAGACATTGATCCAATGTTTGGATGCCTCGATGACATGCAGCGTCTTATCGAAGAGGGAAAGAAACGAGGCATCTACATGATCATGGACCTTGTCCTGAATCATTCTTCCGATGAACACAAATGGTTCATAGAAGCAAAGAAGAGCAAAGACAATCCATACCACGACTACTATGTATGGCGAGACGGCGTAGAGGGAGTTCTGCCGAATGATATGAAAGCATCTTTCGGAGGCTCTGCATGGGAATGGGTTCCTGAACTTGGACAATATTACTTCCACCAGTTCTCAGTGAAACAGCCAGACCTGAACTGGAATAACCCGAAAGTCAGACAGGAACTATTTGACATGATCTACGGATGGATGGAAAAAGGCGTAGGTGGATTCCGTCTGGACGTAATCGACCAGATCGCAAAAGAACCGGATCAGAAAATCACAGCCAACGGCCCGATGCTCCACGACTATATCCGTGAAATGAGCAAAGCCACATTCCAGAAAGGTGACCTGATCACAGTAGGCGAAACATGGGGAGCAACTACCGAACTTGCCAAACTCTACAGCAATCCGGACGGCAGTGAATTCTCCATGGTATTCCAGTTCGAACACATTCTCCTCGACCAGCAGGAGGGAAAAGAAAAATGGGACCTTGCACCATTCCCATTCATGAAGTTCAAACAGATCATCAAAAAATGGCAGAAAGAACTCTACAAATGCGGATGGAACAGCCTCTTCTGGAACAACCACGATCTCCCAAGAATCGTCTCCCGCTGGGGCAATGATAAAGAATACCGTGTAGAGTCTGCCAAAATGCTTGCAACACTTCTCCACGGTTTACAGGGAACCCCATACGTTTACCAGGGCGAAGAACTCGGAATGACAAATGTAAAATTTGACATCGAAGACTACAAAGATATCGAAACCCTGAACTTATACAAAGAACGTCTGGAAAAAGGATATGCAAAAGAAGACATCATGGAATCCATCTATGTAAAAGGCCGCGACAATGCCAGAACCCCAATGCAGTGGGATGACACAGAAAATGCAGGCTTCACAACAGGCACTCCATGGATCAAAGTAAATCCAAACTACAAAACCATCAACGCCAAATCCCAGACCAGTGATGAGAATTCCATTTTCACCTATTACAAGAACCTGATCGCATTCCGAAAAGAATACCCGGTATTCGTAGACGGAGACTTCGAAATGCTCCTAGAAGAAAATGAACACCTCTTCGTCTACAAACGAACCACAGAAGATGCAAAACTCTATGTATTCTGCAACTTCTACGGCGAAACAGAAACCTGCGACATGCTGAAAGAAATGAAAGACAAGAAACTTCTGATCAGCAACTATGCAGAAAGAGAATCCAACATCTTAAAACCTTACGAGGCAAGAATGTACATAGAATGCTAAGGACTTGATTTAATGAGCCTGCCGGAAAAGCAACGGCAGGCTTATTTTCAAAGATTGTATATGAAAATCGATAGGAGATTTTGATTATGATGTATGATCATGCCGTGCTTGGAGAAGCTTTGGATCTTTGCAGAGATGCAGCAACCTGGTTTGTGGAAGAAAAGGAAAGATTGGAAAAGAGTAAAAAAGTAAATAAAGAAATCGGGGAGAGAGATTTGCCAGATAAAATTAAAAGGAAATCAGGAGAATAACAATGGAATACATAGACATCGTAGACGAACAAGGAATCCCAACTGGCGAAACAATCGAGCGTTCCATCGCCCATTCGAAAGGAATCCGTCACAGAACTGCCCATATCTGGATCGTGCGAAAAATAAATAACAGATATCAGGTACTTATGCAGAAACGCGCCATGAATAAAGAATCATTCCCGGGAATGTTTGACACCTCATCAGCAGGCCACATTCAGGCCGGTGATGAGCCGCTGGAGTCAGCACTTCGCGAACTGCACGAAGAACTGGGAATTCAGGCGCAGCCCCAGGAACTGGAATTTGCCGGAAACTTCCGCATAGCATACGAAAAAGAATTTCACGGGAAAATGTTCCGCGATAATGAGATCGCTTTCGTATACATTTACAGCCAGCCGGTAGACGAAACAAAACTCATCCTGCAGAAAGAAGAACTGGAAACAGTAGAGTGGTTTGACCTTGAAGAAACATATGCAAGCTGTAAAAACCACGATCCGAAATTCTGCGCCCCAACAGGAGGAATGGAAGTCATCATGAGAAAACTGAGAGGAGCGACCGAAGAATGAGATTAAAAAATGTTCTGATCGTCGTAAAAGACATTGAGAAATCCTGCAAATTTTATCATGACCTGTTCGGTCTTGACGTAGTTGTTAATAATGACGGCAACATGATCCTCACCGAGGGCCTGGTCTTACAGGACGAAACAATCTGGAAAAAATTCCTGGGAAAAGACGTGATCCCTGAAAATAATTCCTGCGAACTATACTTCGAGGAACATAACATAGAAGCATTTGCCGAAAAACTGGAAAAATTCTATCCGGAAACCAGATATGTAAACAAACTTCTCACCCATGAGTGGGGACAAAAAGCAATTCGATTCTATGATCCTGATGGAAATCTTATAGAAGTAAGAACGCCGATGTGATAAAGTTAGAATCGATTATATAGTAAGTAACGCTATTAGAATAAAAATTTCTATATGTCAGAAGGCATAATTGACAACAAGGTTAGCATGTGCTAACATGACAACTGTTATGGAAGATGAGCGCAGAAAACAAACTGAACAAAAATTAATAAAATCCGGCAAAGAAGAATTCCTGAAAAAAGGCTACGCCAAAGCCAATCTCCGGGATATCTGTAAAAACGCAGGGGTCACGACCGGTGCATTTTACTTTTCATTTGAAAACAAAGAAGCATCGCACAGAAGCAATCATTCTGATGGAAAAATCAGCAGGCAGCCGATATGAGAAATTCCGACCTCAGATCAGTCAGCAGATGCAGGCAGCATTTACCAGTTACTTCACTAAATTTATGGGCAGCACTCCTGATGCAGAACTTATCAGGATTTTAGTTACCATGCGCCTTCAGGGCTACATGGAACTGATAAAAGGAGATTATACCGTGGAAGAGAGAGTAAGACTCGCAAGAGAAATTGGCATACACGCCGATGCAGGAACAACGGCATTAATTAAATATCTCAAAGAACAAAAAGAAGTCTATCGCAGATAATGCGGTAGGCTTTTTCTGTTACCGGACATAACATTTTTCGGATTTGTTATGTGCTCAAAATTATAGTAATTTCATAAAGTCCTGTAAGCAATCCAGTTTATCAGAATGTGAGGCTCTGCAGAGATATTTTTGCCGTGCCTTAGCATACCAGCAGATACCATGATGAACAGGAAGTACAGAAATACCTGTCTTATATAGATGGAATTCGACCAGATGTGGACATTAGAATTATTATCAATTTTTTCAAAACTATTTACAGCATGGCACAGAACAGAGATACATTTATCGAAGAAGTTTTTGAGAAAAATATAGATATGATATTCGAATGCATATACAACTACGTTGCCATACAGGACAGAAATTAAAAGCTTGTTTTCATAGCAAAGCAACAACAAACAAAACAAGGACTTCGGTCAACTGAGTATATAGTTTATTGATTTACAAAAGGGGATTGATTTATATGATAACCCAAATAAGGAATAAAGAAAAATATTGAAAAAAGCTTGAAAATTATTTAAAAATTTTGTATAATACTTCGCAAATAGGGAGCTCAAATAGATGGGCTGAGAGTAGACTTGATTAGTCTTGACCTGGAACCTGATTTGGATAATGCCAACGTAGGGAAATAGGAAATACATGTCGTGAATGAATAGACTTGTGTATCGTGCTCTCTGTTTTTTATGTGAACTGGGGGCACCACTTTTCACAGAGCATTTCAGGCGCCGGACAACAGGAAAAGTATGTTGTTCGGCGCCTTTTTGTATACTTTCAGGGTGTTAGAAAGGAGTATATCCATGGTAAAGATTAACGGCGAGGCAAAAGAAATTGCCGGAAAAAATCTGCTGGAGTATCTGATAGAAAACGGATTTAATCCAGATCATCTGGTGGTAGAACGTAATTTAGAGATCATTCAGAAAGAGCAGTTTGGAAGCGTGACAATTCAGGATGAAGATGTGATCGAAGTCCTGCGATTTGTCGGAGGAGGTTGAAATTATTTTAATTGAATTAAGCAGTTATTCGGTTATGAGCAAGTAGCGAAACGGATGGTTTATCCGCTTGACAAGAAAATCTGGTTTATGTATTACAAGATTTTCGAAAGAAAAACAGGAAAAATTATAAAATATCAGAGCAGCGGACTTAGGTTTTGGAAGAATGGTTTCCAACTTATGGTTGTCATGCTTATGGAATATGACTAAAAAAGAGGAGAACACAATGGAAGATAAATTTGTATTAGGCGGAAAAGAATTTAAGAGTCGATTTATTCTGGGGTCAGGAAAATATAATCTGAATCTGATCAAGGCAGCAGTTGAACAGGGGGGTGCAGAGATCATCACCCTTGCACTTCGACGTGCAAATACTCAGGAAAAGGATAATATCCTGGATTTCATCCCGAAAGGAGTCACACTTCTTCCAAATACATCCGGTGCGAGAAATGCCGAAGAAGCTGTCAGAATCGCAAGGCTGAGCAGAGCCATGGGATGCGGAGATTTTGTAAAAATAGAAATTATGCGTGATGCAAAATATCTTTTTCCGGATAATTATGAGACAGTCAAAGCAACAGAAATTCTGGCAAAGGAAGGCTTCGTTGTGTTGCCATATATGAATCCGGATCTGAATGTGGCAAGAGATCTTCAGAATGCCGGAGCAGCAGCGGTTATGCCATTGGCTGCACCGATCGGAAGCAATAAAGGACTGGCAACAAAAGCCATGATTCAGGTACTGATCGATGAGATTGACCTGCCGATCATTGTAGACGCAGGAATCGGAAAACCATCACAGGCATGCGAAGCTATGGAAATGGGAGCAGCAGCAATCATGGCAAATACAGCAATCGCCACAGCTGGAGATGTACCGGAAATGGCAGCAGCATTTAAACTGGCCATCGAAGCAGGTCGAAAAGCTTACCTTACTGGAATGGGAAGAGTACTTGCCAGAGGTGGAAGTGCATCTGACCCGCTGACTGGATTTTTACGTTAAGGGGGAAGCTGAAATCATGAATGAGGAAAATCAGGTATATTTTGTAGACAGTGATAAACTCCCACCGGCAGCACTGGAGAGAAAGCACCGTCTGGAACAGGACCCGTCTTTTCGTACCAACCATATGGAGTATATGGAGGGAATGCAGGTCATTGAATCAGATATCAAAGATAAAGTACTTCGGGCAATGGATGAGTACGATTACGATGCATATACAGCGAATGATGTAGAACGTGCACTTTCTCATGAATCCTGCTCCATCGAGGATTTTAAAGCACTTTTATCTCCGGCAGCAGCACCGTATCTTGAGCAGATGGCAAGAAAAGCAGAAGAGATTACCAGAAATCATTTTGGAAATACCGTTTATATTTTTACGCCGTTATACATTGCAAATTACTGTCAGAATTACTGCATCTACTGCGGATTCAACTGCTATAATAACATCCGACGGAAGAAGCTGACATTTGAAGAAATTGAACATGAAATGCAGGTCATTGCCAGAACAGGAATGGAAGAAATCCTGATATTGACTGGTGAAAGCCGAGCATATTCTGATGTGAAATACATCGGAGAAGCAGTAAAAATTGCCAAAAAATATTTCAAAAATATCGGTATCGAGATTTATCCGGTAAATGTGGATGAGTACCAATATCTCCATGAATGCGGTGTGGATTATGTAACAGTTTTTCAGGAGACTTATCATACTGACAAATATGAAACTCTTCATCTTATGGGGCATAAACGTGTCTGGCCATACCGTTTTGATTCACAGGAACGTGCATTAATGGGAGGTATGAGAGGCGCCGGATTTTCAGCACTTCTTGGCCTTGACGATTTCCGAAAAGATGCGCTGGCTACTGCACTTCATGTGTACTATATTAACCGTAAATATCCACATGCAGAGTTATCTTTGAGCTGTCCGCGCTTACGACCGATCGTGAATAATGACAAGATCAATCCGCGTGATGTGGGAGAAAAAGAACTCTGTCAGGTATTATGTGCATACCGTATATTCCTGCCATTTGCGGGAATTACCGTGTCCAGTCGTGAGAGTGCTGAGTTCCGAAATGGAATCACAAAGATTTGTGCAACCAAGGTTTCGGCAGGTGTGTCCACTGGAATTGGCGACCATGAAGAAAAATATGAAGGCAAAGAAGATGCGGATGTTGGAGATGAGCAGTTTGAGATCAACGATGACCGTTCTTTTAGTAAAATGTATGATGATATGGAGCAGGGCGGTTTGCAGCCGGTTCTGAATGATTATATTTATGTGTAAAGAATATGAACATACCATTGCGATCACGAATCGTAAATTGGTACAGGGAGATTTTCTTGAGCAGATGCAAAACGTAATCCATCTGCATCCGCATGCAGTAATTTTGAGAGAGAAAGATCTTCCGGATGAAGAGTATGAAATACTGGCAGGAAAAATTCTGGGAATGTGCAGGGAAAGTGGCGTACGCTGCTTTCTACATTCCAGAATTTCAGTGGCGAACAGATTAGGATGCAGACAGATTCACATATCTATTCCGGTACTTATGGCTATGAGTGAAAAAGAGCGTAGTCAGCTTAGAAAAGATTTCCAGGAGGTCAGTGTTTCCTGTCATAGTATGGAAGATATGAACGCTGCTGTAGAAAACGGAGCTACACAGATTATTCTCGGGACAATTTTTGAAACAGAATGTAAAAAAGGACTGAAAGGAAAAGGCCTGGGATTTGTTACAGAAATCTGCAAAGTCTGTCCAGTGCCGGTGTATGCAATTGGGGGAATTAACCTGGAACGCCTGCCGCAGGTAATGGAAGCGGGTGCGGCAGGCGGGTGTATGATGTCTGGTTTTATGCGGATTTAGATACACGTATCCTATTTATTTGGAATGAAAGAATTGCAATTATGTGTCGTCGATGAGAATATATGTAAAAGTATATGATAAATTTAATTAAATCAAAAAAGTCTCCTGTTTAATTGTGAGTAGCAATAAGCGGGAGACTTTTGTCATATAGCTATTATTTTCGTGCAACAAGATGTGCCCGGAATCCTTTCTGTTTTTCCATAGTCAGCACTGTAAAACCGGCCTTTTCTGCCATTGCAACGAATTCTGTAGCTTTATGTATCTTCACATCACCATGTCCGAATAGATTAGCCAGCGGCATTTCCAAATGGTTCATCAACCAGATTACAAAATCCGAAGAGGTATAGTCACGCAGAATCAGACGCCCGCCCTTTCGCAGAACACGATATGCACTATTGAAAAAGTCCTGCGGATTAGGATAGTGGTGGAAGCTGTTTGAGCAGATGACTGCATCAAAAGATTCCTCTGCAAAAGGCAGATTCTCACTGTCTCCAACAAGAAATTCCGTGTTGGAAAGTTTCTTTGCCTGAGCAACATTGATCATCTCAGGAGTGAGGTCAAGACCAACATAGTGTTTCTCGGGATACTTTTCATGAAGCAGTTGGATCATTGGACCAGTTCCACATCCACAGTCCAGAACATCATGAAAAGATTCCTTTTCCAGTTCTGACAGGATTGGCGGATAGTCATCCTTACACATTTCATAAATACCGGCATGTCCGCTGTCATAGACTTTGGCTGCTTGAGTGAATTCTTTGATAGAGAGCTGTTTATATTTTTCTGGTGTCATACAATCTTCTCCTTAAAAATCTAACGGATATGATTATCCGCGTTGATATTTGCTCCTAACTCAATAATTGCTTTGCAGATATTGGGTTAAACTAAATAGTTAGATTCTTCTAACTAACATTATCATATATTTTCGAAAAAGTCAAAAAGGAATAATACTAAAGCAGAATTAGAAAATAGAATTGGCTTTCAGAGAGCAAAATGTTATAATTTTTTCTAGCGAAAATGTTGAGGGGAGAAAAAAATGATGGAAAATTTGACTATAGTAAAGACGATGGAGAAGTGACCTGCGCAAAATAGAAAATAGGAGAAGTCCTTTATTAAAATTGTAATGCGACAAGATACCTCTGAAGCAGACAGGTTAATATAAAAATCTGTTACTTTGGAGGTGCTTTTTTGCTCTTTTTTTCTGTAATATGTAGGATTTTCAGTTTGGATAGATATAAAGAATGAGGTTCTGTAACATCATAAAGATGTAGTTGTATAATACGTGCAAATATGTGTTAAATAGAACTTGACGCACGTGCAAACACGTGCTAATATAAAGGCGAAAAGGAGGAGATTAATGAAGGTTTCGGAATTAATAAAGCTGCTGAAAAAGAATAAATGTAAATTTGTAGAGCATGGAAAAGAACATGACAAATGGTTTTGCGGAAAAACTGGGAAAAGTATTATGATTCCAAGACATGGAAGCAAGGAAATTCCCACAGGTACAGTAAATAGAATATTGAATGATGCGGGGATTAAATAAATTCACGTGTCATAAAATATATTATATAGATAATACATATGATAAACATCAGAACACAAAAAGAGATGAGAAAATAAGAGGAGGAATATTATGGCTAGATACGCATATCCTGCAGTTTTTACACCGGAAGAGAATGGTCAATTTTCAGTCAATTTTCCAGATTTAGAAAGTTGCTATACATGTGGCGATGATATGAAAGATGCATTGATAATGGCAGAAGATGTATTAGCATTTACCTTATATGATTATGAAAGAACTGGGAAGGAAATACCACAACCATCAATAGCCGCTAATATAGAATTAGAGAAAAATGAATTTATTAATTTTGTTGCATGTGATACGATGGAATATCGAAAATTGCATAACAATAAATCTGTAAAGAAAACGCTTACAATTCCAGAATGGTTAAACGAATCGGCAATTGCTATGGGATTAAACTTCTCACAAGTATTGCAGGATGCATTGTTGGAAAAAATAGGAAACAGATAATTATGTAGAGATTTACTTACATTTGCATTTGGGGTGAGTAAGTATTCAAAGGATGAAATTTTCTTTATAAATTTCGAGGGAAAATATGATATATACTTGTATATACAAATCAAAATTAGGCAATATTTTATTGGCTGCTGATGAAATCGGACTTACAGGTCTGTGGTTTGAGGGACAGAAATATTTTGCCAATACACTTCCTGAGGAACACATTTCACAGGAAACTCCAATTTTAACAGATGCAAAAAAATGGCTGGATGTATATTTTTCAGGAGAAGAGCCGAAATTTACGCCTGCACTTCATCCAACTGGTTCGACATTCAGACAGGCAGTATGGCAGATCCTATTACAGATACCTTATGGCCAGACGATCACATATGGAGAAATTGCCAGACAAATGTCTGAAATACAGAATACTCCCCATATGTCCGCGCAGGCAGTAGGCGGTGCAGTGGGACATAACGAGATTTCCATTATCATTCCCTGTCACCGTGTAGTCGGCACAAATGGCAGTCTGACAGGATATGCCGGAGGAATTGATAAAAAAATTGCACTGCTTAAACTGGAACATACAGATATGAGTTATTTATTTGTTCCAAAGAAAGGAACTGCACTCTAAAAAGATATTTTATGAATGGGATATTTCCTGATAAATACAGGAGATATTAAAATATGGTAAAACAGAAACTCCCAGAGAAATCTATCATGCAGTAACTCACAGCCTTACTGTAATAAGTAAGCAACTTTCAAAGAAGAAATGATTTTTTTATTCTTCATCTACCCACACCGGCATGGGAAGATTATTTTCCAGCGCATGTTTAATTGCTGAGTAGTGTTCTACTTTGTGATGGACATGCGCTGAATCTTTCTGAAGCTGAATCAGTTTTTCTTTTATAATCTGTTCCTGATCTTTCAGAAGAGAGATAATTTCATCAATGTGAGCTGCTTCATCTGTTTCATATAAAAAAAATTTGCGAAGCTGAGAGATGGTCATTCCAGTGCGCTTGAAACAATTGATACATTTCAGGCGTTCGATATGTTTAGTATTATAAATACGCTGTCCGGAGGGAGATTTGGAAACTTCAGGAAGAAGTCCCTCACTTTCATAATAGCGAAGTGTAGACGCCGGAAGATCAAACATTTCAGACAATTCTCGGATGGTGTAGGTTTTCATGGATGCCTCCTATGTAAAAAAATAAAATTAAATTCATGAAATTTTCTTGACCTCAAGTATACTTGAAGTGATAATCTTTGTAAAGAACAATAATTATATTCGTATCTGGGAGGAATTGAATATGTATACTGCATCAAAAGAAAGATATACAGCTATGGAATACAACCGTTGCGGAAACAGCGGACTGATGCTTCCGAAAGTATCACTTGGATTGTGGCATAATTTTGGAGATACTGCGAATTTCGAAAATATGAAAAAGCTTTGTTTTACAGCTTTTGATAACGGAATCACACAGTTTGATCTGGCAAAT
>OLNH01000351.1_pt1 | contig 42835 bp, 44 predicted proteins | sample 1643101 | NCBI WGS metagenome assembly OLNH01 (sample SAMEA3136758, study PRJEB25190) | human gut metagenome | biome: human gut; feature: human-associated habitat; material: faeces | place: Austria | collected 2013 | reverse complement strand
GATTTTGCCTTTAGATTTTCTTTTGACTGAGAGTTGATATGTGAAACCATGAGATCCGCTTTTTCTTGACAGTTCAATCCCAGTTTTTTCAAATCTGTTTCTATAGGACAAATATAACATTTAAAGGGTTTAAAATCAGGACAACCGGAACATACGTGATTGTGAGAGCATTCATCCTTATTTGCACATGCAGGATTATAAGAAGATTTGTAAGTTTGAAATCTGCGAGATATGATTCCTTTGCCGATGGTAGATTTGTCTTTGCCAAGGGTCAAAGCGATAGCGGTTTTAGTAGAACCGTTTTCGATACCTTTTTCAATGATGATTCTGTCTTGATCAGTAAGATGTAGATTTTTATTGTTGGTAGACATAGTGATCGACCTTTCATGAAAGAAGAAAACAGATATCATAATAATTATACAAGAGAAAAAGTAAATTCCACAAAGGAAGTGTAAAAGTAAGTTCAACTGTAAGAGTAAAATCCACTGGAAGTTTGTGAAAGACTAAAATCAACTTTGACATATCTAAAGTGGAATTTAACTTTTCATTATAAAAAAATTAATTAGTGTACTAAATATATTGACATTGATTAGTGCACTAACTATAATATTTAGCATACTAACTAATAAAAGGAGGCGTCTTATGGATCCATTGGAATTTGAAGATATTAAAGAGATCTTTCTACAATTTAAATCTCTTCATAAAATTATTCATGAATTTACGAGTAAAAAAAGTAGCATAGAAGGCTTGTCAGCTGATCAATGTTATTTGTTAGCTCTTATTGATCGTTTTGATCATCCAAATCAAAAAATACTTGCTGAACGTTTGAAAATTACACCAGCAACGTTATCAGTAAGGTTACAACGTTTAGAAAAAGCAGGTTTTATTGAAAAAGTTGTAAGTAGACATGATAAAAGAAATGTCACATTACATATTACGGAAAAGGGAAACAAAGAAATTAAAAGTTGTAAAGATGATATGAAAATATTTACCACACGCTTATTTGAAGGAATAAATAAAGAAGATTTAGATAGAATGAAAGCGTATTGTCAAATCTTTGAAAAGAATATTCGTTTGATGAAGGAGGAATTAGATGATCAAGATTAAAGGATATTTAAAGAAATTCTGGTACTTGATCTTAGCTTGTATTTGTTTATTGTTTGTACAAGCACAAACAGAATTAACTTTACCCGATTATATGAGTGATATTGTTTCAGTAGGAATTCAAGCGGGAGGATTTTCTTCACCTATTTCAGATGTCTTAACAGAAGAAACATATCAACATTTATTATTGTTTGTTGATCAAAAAGATCAAAAGACAGTAAAAAACGATTATAAAAAAATCAATAAAGTAGATCAAGAGATGCTTGATACTTTTCCTAAAGCAAAAGGGAAAACAGTATATCAATTAAAAGATTTATCAAGTGATGAAGAAAGTAAGTTAGAAAATATTTTAATGAAACCGATGTTGCTTATTACTTCTCTTGATAGCATGGATACTTCTAGTAAAGAATATCAAGAGAAATTCGGTCAATTACCGCCCAATATGACGGTTTATGATGCTATTTCTTTTATGGATGAAAGTCAAAAAGCAAAGATGTTTGAAGACATTGATAAAAAGATGGATACCATGGGAGAAAGTACTTTGAAAATTGCCGCTGGTAATGGTGTTAAAGCGGAATATAAAAAATTAGGTGCAGATATTGATAAAGTTCAAACGGATTATATTTTAAAAACAGGTTTAAAGATGTTGGGAATTGCTTTAATCGGAACACTTGCTGCGATTTCAGTTGCATTCTTTGCGACCAAAGTTGGGGCAGGGGTCGCTCGTGCTTTAAGAAAAGATGTCTTTGAAAAAGTTGAAAGTTTTTCAAATGAAGAATTCAATCATTTTTCTACAGCTTCATTAATTACACGTACAACAAATGATATTACCCAAGTACAAAATGTAACAATGATGCTTTTACGTATTGTTTGTTTTGCTCCAATTATCGGAATTGGTGCTTTAATTAAAGTTTTAACAGATTCACCTTCAATGGCTTGGATTATTGCAGTTGTTATTCTTGTTATTTTTGGAGTCATGGCTGTTGCTTTTGCTGTAGTTATGCCAAAATTCAAAATTATTCAAAATTTAATTGACCGTTTAAATTTAACAATGCGTGAAAATTTATCAGGAATGCTTGTTATCCGTGCTTTTGGTAATGAAAAACATAGTGAAGATCGTTTTGATAAAGCCAATAAAGATGTTACAAATTTAAACTTATTTGTTAATAGATCAATGGCTTCAATTATGCCAATTATGATGTTTATCTTTAATGTAGTTACTTTAGTGATTGTCTATTATGGTTCTAAACAAATTGATTTAGGAAACTTAGCGATTGGACAAATGATGGCTTTTATGCAATACGCAATGCAAATTATTATGTCCTTTTTAATGATTGCGATGATTGCTATCATGTTACCTCGTGCCAGTGTTGCTGCTAATCGTGTTTATGAAATTATTGAAACTAAGCCGATAATTCAAGATCCTACAAATCCAATTGCTTTAGATGAATGTAAAAAAGGTCTTGTTGAATTTAATCATGTTTCTTTTGTGTATCCAGGAGCAAATGAACCAGTGTTAAAAGATATTGATTTTGTTGCTAAACCAGGACAAACAACAGCATTTATCGGTTCAACGGGTTCGGGGAAATCGACGCTTATTAATTTAGTTCCTCGTTTTTATGAAGTTAGTAAAGGAAGTATTAAAGTTAGTGGTGTTGATGTTCGTGATATGACACAACATGAATTACGTAATCATATTGGACTTGTTCCTCAAAAAGGAAATTTATTTTCAGGAACAATTCGTTCTAATTTAAAATATGGCGCACCAGAGGCAACGGATGAAGAATTAGAAGAAGTCATTCGTATTGCTCAAGCAAAAGAATTTATTGATCAAAAAGAAGAACGCTTAGATACGGAAATTTCACAAGGTGGCACAAATGTTTCAGGGGGTCAAAAACAAAGACTTGCGATTGCTCGTGCTATTGCGAAAAATCCAGATATTTATATTTTTGATGATAGTTTTTCAGCACTTGATTTCAAAACAGATGCTAAACTTCGTCAAGAATTAAATCAGCTAGTGAAAAAGACACAAAGTACAGTTTTATTAGTAGGACAACGTATTGCTTCTATTATGGATGCAGATCAAATCATTGTCCTTGATGAAGGTCAAATTGTTGGTAAAGGAACACATGATGAATTAATGGAATCATGTCAAGTTTATCAAGAAATTGCTTATTCTCAATTATCTAAGGAGGAACTAAGTCATGAGTAATGAAAGAAGAAGACAAGGGCCTCGTGGACCAATGGGTCATGGAATGAGAGGAAATGGTGAAAAAGCCAAGAATTTTAAAGGAACATTAAAGAAATTATTTGTTTATTTAAAACCTTATTATTTTAAATTAGCGGTTGTTATTATTTTTGCGGTAGGGTCAACGATTTTTACGATTGTAGGACCAAAGATTCTTGCTAAAGCAACAGATAAATTATCTGAAGGAATTATGGCAAAGGTAAGTAATATAGGAGGAATCGATTTTGATTATATTGGTATGATCTGTTTGATTCTTGTTGGTTTTTATCTTGTTAGTGCACTTTTTAGTTTTATTCAAGGATTTATTACATCTTCGATTTCACAAAAAGTTTCTTATGATTTAAGAAGCTCTTTATCTAAGAAGATGTCAAAAATGCCTTTAAGTTATTTTGATAGACATTCTAGTGGAGACACTTTAAGTAGGGTAACCAATGATATTGATACAATTGCTCAATCACTCAATCAAAGTTTATCGCAAGTGATTACATCTTCTGTTACAGTTGTTGGAATCTTTATTATGATGCTTACCATCTCTGTAAAGATGACATTGATTGCTGTACTTGTTTTACCACTTTCCATGTTACTTATTATGTTTGTTATGAAACATTCTCAAAAGTATTTTAGTAGACAACAAAAAAGTTTAGGGGATGTCAATGGACATATTGAAGAAATGTATGGTGCTCATGATGTTGTCAAAGCATTTAATGGGGAAGAAGATTCTGTTAAAACTTTTAATGAATATAATGATGCGCTTTATGATTCAGCATGGAAATCTCAATTTTTATCAGGTTTAATGCAACCTTTAAGTAACTTTGTAGGAAACTTAGGATATGTAAGTGTTTGTTTATTAGGTGGTTTTTTAGCAGGGGGTAATACGATTACGATTGGTGATATTCAAGCATTTATCCAATATGTACGCCAATTCAATCAACCTATTGCTCAACTTGCTCAAACAATGAATATGTTACAAAGTACAGCAGCGGCAGCTGAACGTGTGTTTGAATTTTTAGAGGAAGAAGAATTAGAAACTGAAACAGTTAAAATTGAAACAAATGAAGTTGAAAAATTACATGGTTCAGTTACTTTTGATCAAGTAAACTTTGGTTATCTTCCAGAAAAAACAATTATTCATGATTTTAATATGCATGTTCATGCTGGGCAAACGGTGGCTATTGTTGGTCCAACCGGTGCAGGAAAAACAACGATTGTTAAATTGTTAATGCGTTTTTATGAATTAAATAAAGGCTCTATTATGATTGATGGTCATGATATTAAAGATTTTTCAAGGCATGATTTAAGAAGCTTATTTGGAATGGTTTTACAAGACACATGGCTTTTTAACGGAACAATTAAAGAAAACTTAATGTATGGTAAACTAGATGCCAGTGATGAAGAAGTAAGAAATGCTTGTGAAATGGCGTATGTAGATCACTTTGTCAATACTTTAGAAAATGGTTATGATACGATTCTTGATGAAGAAACTTCAAATATTTCACAAGGTCAAAAACAATTATTGACAATTGCGAGAGCGTTTCTAAAAGATCCTAAAATTCTTATTTTAGATGAAGCAACATCTTCGGTCGATACTCGTACAGAAGTTCTTATACAAAAAGGTATGGAAAAATTAATGGAAGGGCGCACAAGTTTTGTTATTGCACATCGTTTATCAACAATTCGTGATGCCAATACAATCATTGTCATGAAGGATGGCGATATTGTAGAAATTGGTAATCATGATGAATTGTTAGAAAAAGGTGGATTCTATGCCTCACTTTATCAATCACAATTTGAAGGTAGCGAAATTTAGAAGCAAAGAAATTTGCTTCTTTTTCTTTTCAAAACATGTTTATATATGGTATAGTACAAGCCGAGGGGATGATGTTATGGTGAAAAGAAAACCACAATATGTCAAGATTAAAGAATATATTATTCAAAATATTGAAGATGAAAAATATAATGAAAATGAACAAATTGAAAGTGAACATGCTTTGTGTGAACTTTTTGGTGTTACCCGAATGACAGTGCGCCAAGCTTTAACAGAGTTGATTAATGAAAATGTGATTTATTCTGTACCTAAGGTAGGTTCATTTGTTTGTAAAAAATCCAGATTTAAAAGTTTTGATGGATTAAACAGTGTTACAGAAGATTGTGCTAAGAAAAAAGAAGATTGTACAAGTCATGTTGTTTTAAATGAACTTGAAGAAGCTACAGATTTAATGAAAAAAGAAATGGCTTTAGAAGATAATAAAGTATGGCACGTTAAACGTGTAAGACTTGTAAACGGAGAGCCTTTATGTTTTGAAGATGATTACTGTAATTATGATTTAACAGGAGATATTCCTTTAGAAGTATCCAGTACATCTTTATTTAATCATTTTGAAAATGATCTCAATTTACATATTGCTTTTTCCGATCAACAAATTGATGCGGTTTTAGCGGGTGAAGAACTAGGAAAATATTTACAAGTTGATCCGGTGACACCTTTGCTTAGAGTTTTATCGATTACATGCTTACATAATGGTAAATGTATTGAATATGGGTATACTTATTATCGTGTAGACAAGTATACTTTTAACCAAGTTGCATATCGTAGAAAATAAAAGGATGTTGTCAAATCCGTTTGGTTTGTTATAATGAGAATGTTAAAAAGGAGATTTTAGATGAATTATTTATATATTGCATTAATATCAATGGTACCTTTAATTGAACTTAGAGGAGCAATTCCTGTTTCTCAAGGATTAGGATTACCAATTATTCCATCTTATATTGTTTGTATTCTTGCTAATATGGTACCTGTACCTTTTATTTACTTATTTGCTAGAAAGGTTTTAGTATGGGGTTGTGATAAACCAGTTATTGGTAAATTTTTCACTTGGTGTTTAGACAAAGGTGAAAGAGGTGGAAAGAAACTTCAAGAGAAAGTAGGAAGAAGTACTTTTGTTGCTTTATTATTATTTGTAGGAATTCCACTTCCAGGGACAGGTGCATGGACAGGAACACTTGCAGCTAGTATTTTAGATATGGATTTTAAATCAACAACGATTGCCGTTATGCTAGGAGTTTTACTTGCTGGTGTAATTATGATGGTGGTTAGCTTTTTAGGATTTTCATTAATTTAGAAGTGTTTTACGCTTCTTTTTTTGTAAAGGAGGACGGTTATGAATGTAGAAATTATTAATGTAGGAACTGAACTATTACTTGGTGAAATTATCAATACTAATGCAACTTATTTACAAAAAATGTGTAAGGAATTAGGTTTTAATGTTTTCTTTCAAACGGTGGTAGGTGATAATTCACAAAGATTTTTAGATTGTTTAGATGTTGCTTTTGATAGAGGATGTGATTGTGTCATTACTACAGGAGGATTAGGACCTACTGAGGATGATCTTACAAAAGAATTATCCGCAAAATATTTAGGATTAGAAATGATTTTTAATGAAGATGAAGCAAAAAAAGTTAATGACAAATGTTGTTTTGTAACACAATTAGATAAGGTCAGTGATAATAACTTTAAACAAGCTTACTTTCCTAAAAATTGTTATGTGTTAGATAATCCTATTGGAACAGCCAATGGTTGTGTGATGTCTAAAGATAAAAAAATGATTGTCAATCTTCCTGGACCACCTAAAGAGATGACTTATGTAGTTGATCATCAACTAAAACCTTATTTAGAAAAATATCGCCAAGCGAAAATTTATACGTACGACTTAGTAACACAAGGCATTGGTGAATCAGCAGCGGCTACTTTGATTGATGATATTGTTCAAAGTCAAAAAGATATTTCTATTGCTTTGTATGCTTCTGAAGAGTATGTAAGGGTAAGACTAGGGGTTAAAGCAAAACATCAAAGTGAAGCCGATGAACTTGTTAAGCAAACAAAGAAAATGATTGAAGAAAAATTAAAGGATTATCTTGTAGAAAATCCTAATTTGTTTGAAGAAGTGATGAACAAGGTCAATGGTTTTACGATATTAAATGAATGTGATTTTTCATTAAGCGATTATTTTGTTAATAATGGAGGGCCAGTCTTTATTCATTTAACTTTGAAGGAACATCCATTAGGTGAAATTGTTCATGTGTTATTAAAATATAAAGAAAAAGAAATATCTTTCGATATTCCTTTACTTGTCAAAGCAAGTCTTTCTTTACCTAAATTAGAATCTAAATTGATTTATCAAATTGATCAATTAATTCGATAAATTTTAAAGTTGCTTGTGATAAGCTTCTTCTTTTAAGATAAGTATAGCCAATGCTTCTTGAAGGAAGGGGCTTTTTTAATTGTATTTCATAAACTTTATTTTTGTCTAAAAAATCATGAGAGAATTCTTTAACAACACACGCATTTCCTAAATTGGCATGAGTAAATTCTAAGAGTAAGTGATGGGCTCCTAATTCCATTTCAGGATTTAATAAAATTCCATGTTTAGCAAAATATTTATCAATATAATTTCTTGAATTACTTGATTTTTCTAAAAGAATAAGATTCTTTTTCGCAATTTCTTGATAGCTGTAAAGATGATCATCTTTTTCTTTAGAGATAAAGATATCATGAATTGTTAAACATTCTTTCATCGCTAGACTTTCATCATCAAAAGGAAGATTGATAAAGGCAAGATCAATCGTTCCATTTTTTAAATGTTCAACTGTTTCAATAGAAGTTCCATTGACAACATTGATTTTGATTGTTGGATAAAGATGATGAAATTGTTTTAATAAATCAATTAAGTAATTTTCACAAATTGAATCACCAGCACCAATATTTAACTGTCCTGAAAGTAATTCATTATAATGAGAAAGTTCATTTTCAACGCTGGTAATTAAAGCAAGGGCTTCAGTAATGTTTTTATGAAGGAGCATACCTTCTTTAGTAAGAGTAACGCCTTTGTTTAAACGAATGAAAAGTTGAGTATTGAGTTCTTTTTCTAAAGCATGGATTGTTTGAGAAACAGCAGATTGAGAAATAAATAGATTTTTGGCTGCTTTTGAAAAAGAAAGGGTAGAAGCCGCTTCGTTAAATATCTTATATTGTTCTAGTTTTATCATATTAGTACTCCTTATATCAAATATATTATATATTAATTTTACTTATATTAAAATATAGCATATAATAAAAATGTATGAAAAAGCCAATGATAGAAAGGTGGAAATGAATTATGGCTGGTGTAGTTGTTGTAGGAAGTATGTGGGGAGATGAAGGTAAAGGAAAAGTTACCGATTATCTTGCACAAAAAGCAGATGTTGTATGTCGTTATGCTGGAGGAAACAATGCAGGTCATACCATTGTTTATGGTGGTAAGAAATTTGCTTTAAAATTAATACCATCAGGTATTTTCTCTGGGCATGAAGTAATCATGGGAAATGGGATGGTTGTTAATCCTAAAGCATTTTTAGAAGAAGTGAAATATTTAAATGATGGTGGTATTGATACAAGCAAAATTAGAATTTCAGATCGTTGTCATGTGATTTTACCTTATCATCTTGAAATTGATGAATTGCAAGAAAAGAGAAAAGGTGATAAAAGTATTGGAACTACAAAAAGAGGTATTGGACCTGCTTATGTAGACAAATATAGTCGTATTGGTATTCGAATGGGAGAATTCATTGATGAAGAATTATTCTTAGAAAGATTAAAAGAAACTTTCCCAATGAAAGTTGCAGAATATCCTGAATTAAAAGACATGTTTACTGTAGAAGAAATTTTTGAAGAATACAAAGAATACGCTAAAATTATTAAACCTTTAGTTTGTGATACAGGTATGTTATTAGATCAATATTTAAGAGAAGATAAAAAAGTCTTATTTGAAGGAGCTCAAGGAGCTATGTTAGATATTGATTATGGTACTTATCCATTTGTTACATCATCACATCCAGGAGCTAATGGGGTATCTGAAGGGGCTGGTATTGGACCTTTATATATCAAAGAAGCAATTGGAATTATTAAAGCTTATACAACTCGTGTTGGATCAGGACCATTCCCAACTGAATTAAATGATGCAACAGGTGATTTAATTAGAGAAAGAGGACATGAATATGGTACTGTAACTGAACGTCCAAGAAGAACTGGTTGGTTTGATGCAGTAGTTGTTAATCAATCAAGAAGAATGTCTTCTTTAACAGGTATTTCATTAATGTTATTAGATGTTATGAGTGGATTTGATACAATTAAAATCTGTAAAGCTTATAAATTAGATGGTAAAGAAATTTATGGTTTACCTGCAACTGTTAAAGATATTGAAAGATGTGAACCTGTTTATGAAGAATTACCAGGATGGAAAGAAGATATTACACATGTAAAATCTTTTGAAGAATTACCAGTAAATTGTCAAAATTATATTCATAAAATCGAAGAACTTGTTCATTGTCCAGTAAGAATGTTCAGTGTTGGACCAGATAGAGAACAAACAGTTGTTTTAAAAGATATTAAATTTTAATAAAGGAGGTCTTTCATGAAAAGAGAATTAGTCATTGTCATGGATTTCGGTGGGCAATATAATCAATTAGTTGCTCGTCGTGTTCGTGAATGCAATGTTTATTGTGAAATCTATTCTTATAAAACACCTTTAGAAAAAATTAAAGAAATGAATCCTAAAGGAATCATTTTAACAGGTGGACCAAATAGTTGTTATTTAGAAGATTCACCAACTTATTCTAAAGAATTATTTGAATTAGGTATTCCTGTATTAGGTTTATGTTATGGTGCTCAATTAATGCAACATGTTTTAGGTGGAAAAGTTGAAAGAGCAGATGTAAGAGAATATGGTAAATCAATTTTATTAGTTGATCAACCACAATCTAAAATTTTAAAAGGTGTTCCTGAAACATCTACAGTTTGGATGTCACATTTTGATTATATTTCAAAAATTGCACCTGGTTTTGAAATTACAACACATACAAAAGATTGTCCAGTAGCATCTTGTGAAGATAAAGAAAAAGATTTATACGCAATCCAATTTCATCCGGAAGTTTTACATAGTGAATATGGTAAAACAATGCTTTCTAACTTTGTTTTAGATGTATGTAACTGTGCTGGTGATTGGCGCATGGATTCTTTCGTTGAAGAACAAATCAAAGCGATCAAAGAAAAAGTTGGTAATGGTAAAGTATTATGTGCTTTATCAGGTGGTGTTGACTCATCTGTTGCAGCCGTTTTACTTTCTAAAGCCATTGGTAATCAATTAACTTGTGTCTTTGTAGATCATGGTTTACTTCGTAAAAACGAAGGGGATGAAGTAGAAGCTGTCTTTGGACCTGATGGAAATTATGAATTAAATTTCATTAGAGTAAATGCACAAGAAAGATATTATGAAAAGTTAAAAGGTGTTACTGAACCAGAAGCTAAGCGTAAAATCATTGGTGAAGAATTTATTCGTGTTTTTGAAGAAGAAGCAAAGAAAATTGGAGCAGTTGATTTCTTAGTACAAGGAACAATTTATCCAGATGTTGTTGAAAGTGGTCTTGGTGGAGAATCTGCGGTTATCAAATCACATCATAATGTTGGTGGATTGCCAGATCATGTTGATTTTAAAGAAATTATTGAACCATTACGTGATTTATTCAAAGATGAAGTACGTAAAGTTGGTTTAGAATTAGGAATTCCTGAATACTTAGTATTTAGACAACCATTCCCAGGACCAGGTCTTGGTATTCGTATTATTGGTGAAGTCAATGCTGAAAAAGTAAAAATCGTGCAAGATGCAGATGCAATCTATAGAGAAGAAATTGCTAATGCAGGATTAGATCGTTCGATCGGTCAATACTTTGCTGCTCTTACAAACATGCGTTCTGTAGGAGTTATGGGTGATGAGAGAACTTATGATTATGCAATCGCCTTACGTGCGGTTAATACTATCGATTTCATGACAGCAGAAGCTGCAGAAATTCCTTATGAAGTATTAAATAAGGTTATGTCACGTATTATAAACGAAGTTCGTGGGGTAAACAGAGTAATGTATGATATTACGAGTAAACCTCCAGGAACAATTGAGTTTGAATAATCCAAATCGCTTAAAAGTGCCTATTTACAGGCACTTTTTTTCGCTGAGAATGTTTTGAGAACAATATTGTTATCTATTATTTTGTGTTGTACTCATTTTTGAGGTCATTTTTTATGAAAAATCGGTATTCCTGCTGAATCTCATGAAAAATTTTATTTTTTTTGATAATTTTAAAGAATTACTCATTAAAATTTCAAGTTGCTTACAAGTTCGTTTTTAGGTCATTTGGATTTTATGTGGCTTACAAGTATTCGGCGTTCTAAAGTGGCTATCAAATAAATTGGTATTTATGCTTATCATTTGAGTGGGAATACTTTACTTTTCTCTTTCGTTCTCATTGCAAGTATCATTTCTAAAACCCAAATCATCATTTCTTCATCATCATCTTGAATAGAGGAGTACCATACATTTTAACAAATCTCACTAATTCATTGTATAAACTCCTAAACACAAAGTGTTTCCGTAACTGTTATTTCTTTATCTAGTATACAACCAAAGACAAAATTTTTCTTTACTTCATTAAAATATGTATTCATATTGCCTTTTTCCTTTATAAAAAATAATAAAGAAAGTATTAAAATAAATAATATCTCTTTCTAATCATTTTTATAAGTTTTACTTATAAATAGACATTGTTTTAAAAGAAATATTAGGATAAAATAATAAAAATTATAAGGAGTAAATAAGATGAAAAACTACATGTTTAAACAATTGGATAAACAAGATGCAAAAGCAATGTTTCAACTCATTCTTGAAAGAATAGATTGGTTCGAACAAAAAAGGATACAACAATGGAAAAAAGGGGATTATGAAATTATTTATCCATTAGAATATTATGAAAAAGAAAGCAAAAAGGACATCTCTATGGATTGATTGATCAAGAAAAGAATCAACTTGTATGTGGAGCTGTTTTATTAGAAGAAGATGCGCGTTGGAAAGATCAAGCAAATGCTATTATATTCATAATTTGGCTTCTAATCCTTATCAAAAAGGAACAGGAAAATTATTCTTTTCTTATTTAGAAAGTTTCGCTAAAGAAAAAGGAAAAGAATATTTAAGATTAGATTCTTTACGTGGAAATGAAACTTTGGAAGATTATTATTCAATGCTTTGTTTTGTAGAAAAAGGGACATGTGTTGATAGAAATTATCATGGTATTCTAAGAGAACGAAAACTTTAAAAAATATTAAAAATCCTCTTGACTCTAAACTCAACTTTAGGTTTATAGTTTGTTTGAAAGGGGGATTACTTATGAAATCAAAAGTTTATTTTACAAGAATAATAACACCTGAAAAGGTTTTAGAAATGTATGAAGTATTAGGAAAAGAATTAATAGGAAAGATTGCTGTTAAACTTCATTCAGGGGAAGAAGGAAATCAAAACTTTTTAAAACCTGATTTTTGGAGACCAATTATTGATAAGTTAAATGGAACAGTTGTGGAGTGTAATACAGCTTATGAAGGATCTAGAAATACAACTGAAAAGCATTTAAAAACAATTGAAAAACATGGATGGTCTAAATATTTTGAAGTAGATTTAATGGATGCTGAAGGTCCTGATATGATTCTAGATATTCCTGAAGGAAAAGTGATTCAAAAAAACTATGTTGGAAAAGATATGAAAAACTATGATGGAATGATTGTTTTATCACATTTTAAAGGACATCCAATGGGTGGTTATGGCGGAGCTTTAAAACAACTTTCAATTGGTTGTGCTTCATCTTATGGAAAAGCTTATATTCATGGGGCAGGAGAACCTGAAAAGATTTGGACAGCTGATCATGATTTGTTTTTAGAATCAATGGCGGATGCAGCTAAGTCAGTTCATGAATATTTTAAAGGAAACATTGTTTATATCAATGTTATGAAAAATATGTCTGTTGATTGCGATTGTTGTGCAGTGGCAGAAGATCCATGTATGGATGATATTGGTATTTTAATTTCAACGGATCCAATTGCTATTGATCAAGCATGTATTGATTTAGTTTATGCTTCTAATGATAAGGGAAGAGACCATTTAATTGAAAGAATTGAATCTCGTCATGGTATTCATACCATTGAAGCAGCCTCAGCACTTGGATATGGTTCAAGAGAATATGAACTTATTGAAATAGATGATTAATCTTTTCCATGCTTAAAAGATATAGTGCGCTATTTAAAAGAGGTATTTGCCTCAATTATACAAGAATGATAAAATAATAAAAAGTAAGAATACTTACTTGAAGGCTAATTTAAGGAAAATAAATAGGAGGAAAAAGGAAATGAGTCAAAAGAAATTAGGTTTTGGTTTAATGCGTTTACCATCATTAGATCCAAACGATGCTTCAAAAATCGATATTGAACAAACAAAAAATATGGTTGACACATTTATCGAAAAAGGTTTTACATATTTTGATACTGCATGGATGTATTGTGGATTTGCAAGTGAAAATGCTGCAAAAGAAGCACTTGTATCACGTTACCCAAGAGATGCTTATACACTTGCAACAAAATTACATTCAGGTTTTATTAAAACAAAAGAAGATCGTGATCATATCTTTAATGAACAACTTTCAAAAACAGGTGTAGAATATTTTGATTATTATTTATTACATGATATTAATACACATAGTATTGAAGTTTATAATGAATTAGATTGCTTTAACTGGATACAAGATAAAAAAGCAAAAGGTTTAGTTAAAACTATTGGTTTTTCTTATCATGATGGTCCTGAATTGCTTGATCAAGTTCTAACAGAACACCCAGAATTTGAATTTGTACAATTACAAATCAACTATCTTGATTGGGACAGTGTTGGTGTTCAATCAAGAAAATGTTATGAAGTAGCTACAAAACATCATAAACCTGTTATCGTTATGGAACCTGTAAAAGGTGGAACACTTGCGAAAGTACCAGAAGAAGTTGAAAAGATGTTTAAAGAATATCATCCGGATATGTCAATTCCTTCTTGGGCTATTCGTTTTGCAGCAAGTCAAGAAAACGTTATGATGGTTTTAAGTGGTATGTCTAATATGGAACAATTAGAAGATAACTTAGGTTATATGGAAAATTTTAAACCATTAAATGAAGAAGAATATGCTTTAATTAAAAAAGCAGTTACTGCCATTAATTCAACAATTACTGTCCCATGTACAGGATGTGCTTATTGCGTTGATGGTTGTCCTATGAATATTGCTATTCCAAAATACTTTTCATTATATAATGCAGATTTACAAGAAGTAGAAGAAAAAGGATGGACACCACAAGGAGAATACTACAACAACTTAACAAAAACCTTTGGTAAAGCAAGTGATTGTGTTGAATGTGGTCAATGTGAAGGAGTATGTCCACAACATTTATCAATTATTCAATACTTGAAAGATGTTGCAGGTCATTTTGAAAAATAACGGAATATAGAAAATTGCTACATGGAAATGAAGAAATAAGTATTATTAGTTTAGGGCGAGTTCTTTAGAATAAGTAAAAAGAAATGATTCAAACGTAAAATCATATTTTTGATGCAGGAATCAGTTAATTGGTAATTAAAGTGTCTACAAACAGATTAATGAAGACTTTTAATGGAAAAAAACTTTTAGATGGAGAGGAATCACCATTTCATTAAGCCTTGACAGAAACTCAATATATGCAGTATGCTTTAGATAAACTGTCTATTTTAACAGTTTTGCCAGGAATTAGAAATGATGATTTAACACGTACTCTTCATTATTTAGAAGTATCTGATGTAGAAAAAGATTATTCAATTTTAAGAATATTTCCAATATTAGAAAATTGTAATCAATTTGTTTATTATAAACATTGTCATCCTTGTTCAAAAGAGTTAGACACTACCTTGATTAATAAATATTATGATCTTGCTTGTTTAAAAGATGAACTTGCTACAGATCATTATCATCATTTAGCTTTAAAAGCAAGTGATTGCAATGTTTGTCACCATTGTGATAAACGATGTCCATTTCATGTTCAACAAAGTAAACATATGCAAGAAATTACTGATTATTTTCATGAATAAGATATAGAGATACGAAATCGAAAATAAACAAGAAGTTTATTATATATCAGGAGGAAAAATGGAAATTGTTGTTATTGATGGACAAGGTGGCGGAATTGGAAAAAATATTATACAAGTTTTAAAAGAAAAACATCCAGAATATACTATCATTGGTGTTGGAACCAATAGTATGGCAACAACACAGCTAAAAAAGGGTGGTGCTGATATTATTGCAACGGGGGAAAATGCTGTTGTTTATAATGTTAAACATGCCTCTATTGTTGTTGGTCCGATTGGAGTTGCTTTCGCAAATTCAATGTATGGTGAAATTACACCAGCTATGGCAAATGCTATTGGAGAAAGTGAAGCACGTAAATATTTTATTCCTGTTTCTAAATGCAGTGCTCAAGTTGTAGGTGTTGCATCTAAATCAATATCTGAATATATTGATGACCTTGTCGTTATGATTGAAAAATTAGAAAAATAGAGAATATCGTATACACGAAGTATCGATTATAGTTGAAACTATAAACTGCTTATGTATACGATATTTTTTTAAGTAAAATAATAAATATAACTTTTTTCAATATTAAATGAAGCCTTTAAGTAGAAGTCATAGAGGAGTTTAGGGGGATTTATATGAATAAATTAGAATTATTACAAGAAGAATTAAGAAATTATGGAAAAGTTGCGATTGCTTATAGTGGGGGTGTTGATTCCAACTTTTTATTCCATGTAGCTCTTGAAACATTAGGAAAAGAAAATGTTTTACCTGTTTTATGTCGAGGAGCAATGATGTCAAAAGAAGATATTGAAGGTGCTCTTGAACAATTAAAAGATTCAAATCATGTGGTTTTATCAGTCAATCCATTAGACGTAGAAGCTTTTCATTTTAATCATAAAGATCGTTGTTATCATTGTAAAAGAAGCATTATGTCAAAAGTTATTGGCGTTGCTAAAGAACATGACTTTACTTATGTTTTAGATGGGAAAAATAAAGATGATGAAAAAGTGTATCGACCAGGATTAAAAGCTTGTGAAGAATTAGGTATTATTTCTCCTTTAGCGAACAATAATTTAGTAAAACAAGAAATTAGAGATTATTCTAAACAGCTTGGTATTGCTACTTATAATAAACCATCCAATGCCTGTCTGGCTTCTCGTTTTGACTACAATACAGAGCTTACTTTAGAAAAATTAAAACTTGTTGAAATAGGTGAAAAATATTTACATGATTTAGGAATGCTTCATGTACGTTTAAGAGTACATGGAGATGTGGCACGTCTTGAAGTAGAACCAGAAGATTTTATGAAAATAATTGAAAATAAAGAATTGATTCAAAATATTAAAAATCTTGGATTTAGATTTGTAACACTTGATTTAGAAGGAATTAGAAGTGGAGGTTATGATATTGAAAACATTAGAAATTCTACAAAAGGTTAAAAATAATGAACTAACAATTGAACAAGCTCAAAAAATGATTGAACAACCCTTAGATTATGCAACGATTGATTATAATCGAAAAAAGAGAACAGGAAATAATGAAGTAATCTATGGGGCTGGAAAAACCAAGGAACAAATCATTGGGATTGTAAAAGATATGTTGGACCATGATATTCATTCTATTTTAATTACACGTGTTGACCAAGAAAAAAGTGAAGCTATCTTAAAAGAATTTCCACAAATGATTTATGATTCTTTATCGCATATTTGTTATATTGATGAAGAACAAAAAGAAATCAATAAAGGAAAAATTGTTGTTGTTTGTGCTGGAACATCAGATTTACCGGTTGCTCGTGAAGCTATGCTTACAGCTCAATTTTTAGGTAACGAAGTTGAACTCATCAGTGATGTGGGTGTTGCTGGTATTCATCGTTTGTTTCATCGTTTAGATACTATTCAAAGGGCAAATGTTTTAGTTGTTTGTGCAGGAATGGAAGGGGCCCTCGCTTCCGTTGTTGGAGGACTTGTTGATAAACCAGTTATTGCCGTACCAACATCCATTGGGTATGGCGCTAACTTTGATGGATTATCTGCTCTTCTTGCCATGCTTAATAGCTGTGCTAGTGGGGTTAGTGTTGTCAATATTGATAATGGATTTGGGGCAGGATTTATGGCTCATACCATTAATTGTTTAGGAGGAAAGAAATAGTGAAAGTATTATATTTTGATTGTAGTAGTGGAATCAGTGGAAATATGACTTTAGGAGCGTTATCTGAATTGATTGATGATCCTCATTATTTAGTTAATGAATTAAAAAAATTAAATGTAGATGGGTATCATATCCATATTTCTAAAGAAAAGAAAAATGGTATTACAGGAACTTATGTTGATGTTCATTTAGAACACGAACATCATCATGAGCATGAACATGAACATTTACACCATGAACACGTTCACCACCATGAACACGTTCATCACCATGAACATCGTAATTTATTCGATGTTAATAAAATTATTGATGAAAGTGAAATTGATGAAAAAGCGAAAGATCTTGCTAAACGTATCTTTTTAAGAGTTGCTAAAGCTGAAAGTAAAGTTCATAATGAAAGTTTAGAAAATGTTCATTTTCATGAAGTAGGAGCAATTGACTCTATTGTTGATATTATAGGAACAGCGATTTTATTATGTAAAATCAATCCAGATGTTATTTATAGTAGTGTCGTTAATGATGGATATGGATTTATTGAATGTGCTCATGGAATGATTTCTGTTCCTGTACCTGCAACGTCTGAAATCTTTGCAGCAAGTAATGCTATCACTCGACAAATTGATGTAGATACAGAACTTGTTACACCAACAGGTGCTGCAATCATCGCAGAAATTGCGAGTGAATTTACCACAATGCCTGCAATGAATGTTCAAAAAGTAGGTTGGGGAACAGGTACAAAAGATTTAGTGATCCCAAATGTTTTAAAAGTCTCTTTTGGAGAAATTAAAAAAAAAACGAAATTATAGTCATGGAAACGAATATTGATGATTGTAGTGGAGAAATGCTTGGTTTTGTAATGGAACAGCTTTTAGATAAAGGTGCATTAGATGTTTTCTTTACGTCTATTTTTATGAAAAAAAATAGACCAGCTTATCGCTTGACAGTCGTTTGTAATGAAGAAAAGATGGATCTTTTACAAAAAGTGATTTTTACGCAAACAACAACTATTGGTATTCGTTATCGTAAGGAACAAAGAACTGTTTTAAAAAGACAAATTAAAGAAATTGAAACACCTCTTGGAAAACTTCAAGTAAAAGAAGTAGAAATTGATGGTGAAAAAAGATGTTATCCAGAATATGAAAGTGCTAAAAAATTAGCGTTAAAGCATCAATGTTCTTTACAAGAAATATATCATCTTGTTAAATAAAGGAGAATTTATGACAAGTCAGTTAAATAAAATTGCAGATTATTGGAATCAACGTTCTTTTGGTTATTCTTTGGATAACCAAGAAGAACTTTTAAATGATCAAGAAAAATGGATAGAATTAATAAATTTTTATTTGAAAATAAATAAAGGAATGAAAGTATTAGACTTAGGATGTGGACCAGGCTTTTTTTCTGTCTTACTTGCAAATTATGGATGCCAAGTTATTGGCATTGATTATAGTGACAAAATGTTGGAGGAAGCAAGAAAGAATGCAGGTAAATTTAAAGTGAATGTCGAATTTCAAAAAATGGATGTTCAAGATTTGGTTTTCCAAGATGAAACTTTTGATTTGATTATCACGCGTAATGTGACATGGAATTTAGAAAAGCCAGTACAAGCCTATAAAGAGATATTGAGAGTCTTGAAAAATAAAGGACATCTTTTAAATATTGATGGCAATCATTATTATCATTATCAAGATCAAGATTATAGTAGAGCTGGTCATAGTGATCATCAACATATGGAAGAAATTGATGTTTCTATTATTGATAATATTGCTAAAGAATTAAAGTTATCTTATGTTTTACGACCTCAATATGATATAGAAATTCTAAAAGAAATCGGTTTTCAACAAATTGAAAGTGAAATACTTTCAAAAGAAAAAACAAAGGAAGGAAAAGAATTGATTCGTCAATTCTTAATACATGCGATTAAATAATGAAAAGAATTTTATCATTATTTTCAGTTCTTTTCTTGGTGACACTTGTTACCTTTATTATGACAGATTTGGCACCAAGTGATAGTGCTGAAATGTATTATTTATCTAAAGGAATTACACCTAGCGAGGAAGTTTTAAATGAAACACGACATGAAATGGGTCTCGATAAAAATATTGTTGGTCGCTATGTTGACTGGTTGAATGATTTTGTTCATGGTGATTTAGGTTATTCTTATCATTATGGACAAGATGTGAATCAACAAATGTTATTAAAGTTACCAAATACTTTAAAATTAGCGATGTTTTCATTTGTTGTTGTTTTAGCTTTTTCGATTCCTTTAGGAATTTATAGTGCTACTCATCGTCATAGTTTGATTAATTCTATTTTAAAAAATATCGCTTTTTTAGGTTTATCTTTACCTAATTTTTGGTTAGCACTTCTTTTAATTCTGCTTTTTTCAGTAAAGATTCAATTGTTTCCTGTTATTAGTGGAAGTAGTTTAAAAGGTCTTGTTTTACCTGTTTGTTGTTTAAGTTTTCCGCTGATTTGTTCTTATACAAGAATGATTCAAAATGCTATTTTAGAACAATTAAATCAAGATTATGTTATTGGACTCAAAGCACGAGGAATGAAACAATCAGAAATTTTACTAAAACATGTTTTACCTCATGTTTTTACGACACTTTCTTCTTTATTAGGTCTTTCTATTGGACATTTACTTGGTGGAACAGCAATTATCGAAACGATTCTTTCATATCAAGGTTTAGGTAACATGGTTGTAGAAGCTATTCGTTATCGTGATTATCCAATTATTCAAGCTTATGCAATTTATATGGCATTGATCTATGTCATTGTTAATCTATTTGTTGATATTTTTCAACAAGTATTAAATCCACGATTAAGGAGGCGTTTCAATGAAAAGAAAGTTAAAAATTGAGATTGGTCTTGCTGTTTTATTATTACTTATTGCTCTATTTGGTTCTTTTTTAGCGCCTTATGATCCTTTAAAAGCTAATTATGATTTTTCTTTACAATCACCAAGTTTCTTGCATGTTTTTGGTACAGATAAATTAGGAAGAGATGTTTTTAGTCGTATTCTTTGTGGTGCAAAAACTTCTTTTGGTTTGACTTTTTTGATGTTGTTTTTAATTGCTTTTATTGGAATGATTGTTGGCTTAATTGCAGGTTTGTCTAATGATAAAGTTGAATCTTTTTTTAATAATATAATTAATGGATTACTTGCTTTTCCTGATACTATTTTTGCGATTGCAGTTGTTGGTATCGTAGGTGCAGGTCTCTTTAATACGGTTTTTGCTTTAGCACTTATTTGGTGGACAAAATATGCAAGATTGACTCTTGCTCTTGTCAAACAAGAAAAGAAAAAGAATTATTTAGTGATATCTAAAATGTCGGGTGTTCCACCACTTCAAAGAGTCATTCGTTATTTATTACCAAATATTTTATCACAAATACTTGTAACAGCTTTTTTAGATATTGGAAATATGATGATTTCACTTGCAGGTTTAAGCTTTTTAGGACTTGCCAGTCAACCACCGCAACCAGAATGGGGAGCGATGCTTTATGAAAGTAAACAATTTATGCAAGTGGCTCCATGGATGATGTTTTTTCCAGGACTTGTTTTATTTATTTGTGTGCTTATTTTTAATTTATTATCAGAAGATATAAGGGATTATTTAGATCCTAAACATTATGAGGAGAAGTTATGAAGAAAATAAAATTATTGCTTTGTTTATTTATGTTAACAACTTTATGTGGATGTTCTAATTCAAACAAAAATGAATCAAGTAAAACACTTAATGCTGCTATGTTTTGGATTTCAACATCTTTAGATCCTACAAATAATTATGATGGTTGGGTTTTAAGTCGTATTGGGGTAGGAGAAACATTGTTAAAACTTAATGAAAAATATGAAGTGGAACCAAGTCTGGCAAAATCCTATGAACAAATTGATGATACAACTTGGAAATTGACTTTAAAAGATCATATCACTTTTTCAAATGGTAACAAAGTTACAGGAGAAAATGTAAAATCATGTTTAGAAAGAGCTTTTGAAAAAAACACAAGAGCAATCGATTATTTTGATTTAAATCATGTTGAAGCTGACAAACAAGATGTTTATCTTTATTTAAATAAATCAAGTGGGGCGATCTTAAATAATCTTTGTGAACCACTTTTTACTATTTATGATGCAAGTCAAAGTGAAGAAGATATTGCTAAACACCCTCTTTGTACTGGACCTTTTGTAGTGGATGATTTTGTTTCAGAAAAAACAATTGATACAAGTAAAAATAAAAAATATTACGATGGTAAAGCAAAACTTGACCATGTTCATTTTAGTCAAGTGGCAGATTCTGATGCACGTGTTTTAGCGTTACAATCGGGTGAAGTTGATCTTGCAAATACGATTGATTATTCAAGTTTAAAATTATTTAGAAATAATAAAGATTATCAGGTTTTAGAAGTTTTAGGGCCACGTACAAATGTCATTTATATGAATAATGAAACAACATTTTTAAGTGATTTAACGATTAGAAAAGCTTTATCTTATAGCGTAGATCGTAAAAGTATTGTTAAATTGATTGGAGGAAAAGAAGCAACTGGGCTTTATTCAAGTGCTTTACCTTATGGAAATGTTTCTAATGGCTATAGCCTTGATTTAAAAGAAGCCAATCGCCTTTTAGATGAAGCAGGTTATGTTGATACCAATAAGGATGGTATTAGAGAAAAGGATGGACAAGAAATTATTTTGAATTATTATGAAAGTGCGGATCATGGATCGGCAGATGCAAATATTATTGCGCAATCTATGCAAAACGAAGCTAAAAAAATAGGTATTAAAATCAAACTTAATCAAGTTGAAAATGCGAATGATATTAAAGCAGCAGGAACTTTTGATCTATGTTCAGCTAATGATTCAAGTGCACCTACAGGCGATCCAGAAACCTTTATTCAGCAACGTTATTTATCAACGGGTTCAAGTAATACAGGACGTTATAAAAACGTAAACCTTGACAATTTGATTCAACAATTTTTCACAATTTATGATTTAAAACAAAGACAACAACTTGCTATTCAGGCAAGTGAAATGATTTTAGATGATGCTGCCAATATTTATGTTTCTTATGTTCCTTTAAATACAGTTACTTCTTCTAAGGTCAAAGGAGCTATTTGTCATCCGGTTGACTATTATATGATTACAAAGGATATTGATCTTAAATGAGTATATTAAATTATCAAAATTTAACATTGACTTACAATGAACAAGAGATTTTACATCATATAGATTTAATAATTCCTAGAAATCAAATTACGGTTATTGTCGGTCAAAGTGGTAGTGGAAAATCAACATTACTTAAAGCAACAATAGGATTGTTAAGTGATGATGCAAAAATTACAGAGGGAAAAATTTTATTTAAAGAAGATAATTTATTAAAAAAGAATTTAGATGGTTATAGGGGAAAGAAAATAGGCGTGATTTTTCAAAATCCTCTCACTTATTTTGATGATTATCAAAATATTGAAGAACATTTCTATGAAAGTTTGCATACACATTTTAAATATTCAAAAAAACAATCACGTAAAATAGCTATTCATTATTTAAAACAAATGGGGTTAGAAGAAACTATTTTAAACAAGTATCCTTTTGAATTATCAGGAGGAATGGCTCAAAGAGTGATGATTGCATTAGTGTTGTGTTTACAACCTTCGCTTGTTTTAGCGGATGAACCGACAAGCAGTTTAGATGTCGTTATTCAAAAACAAATTTTAGATTATCTTTTAAATCTAAAAAAACAAACAACCTTTGTGTTTGTAACACATAACATTCAAGTGGCACGTTATATTGCAGATCGAATTGTTGTCATTAAAGAAGGAATGATTGTAGAAAAAGGGAACGTAGAGACTATTTTTAATGCGCCTAAGCATCCCTATACAAAGTCACTATTACGAAAGGAAAAGAATAATGCGCCTATTTGAAGCTAAAAATCTTACAAAGAAATACGATAAGACTGTTTTAGATCATCTTGATTTTAGTATCAATGAAGGTGAGGTTGTTGGTGTTATTGGTGTTAGTGGGTGTGGAAAAAGTACCCTTGCAAGACTTGTTTCAGGTATTGAAAAACCCTCTTCAGGTTCTTTATTATATCAAGGAAAACCAGTTGATTTTAAAAAGGGACGTAAAGATATACAACTTATTCTTCAAAATTCAATTGAAAGTTTTTCACCAAGAATGAAAATCAAAATTTTTTTATATGAACCTTATCATTACTTTTATCATCTTCATAAAAATGAAGCTTTAGATTGTATAAAAAAAATCTTAAAACAAGTAGGAATGGATGAAAGTTGTTTAGAAAAATATCCCCATGAACTAAGTGGGGGACAATTACAAAGAATAGCTATTGCGCGAGCTTTGATTATTCACCCACGATTACTTATTTGTGATGAAATTACCAGCAGTTTAGATCATGTTGTACAAAGAGAAATTATTGAACTCTTAAAAAAGTTTGTTGAAAAGAATCATATCTCTATTCTTTTCATTAGTCATGATCTTTCATTGGTTCATGAGTTTTGTCATCAAGTTCTTGTTTTAAATAATGGAAAAATCATAGAAAAAGGAACAATACAACAATTATATAAAAGTGAAAATGAAGTTGTACAAAATTTATTAAAAGCAGCTTACTTAAATAGTTAGGATATTTTGAAATATCCTTTTTCTTTACAATGATAAGAAGATATTGTTATAATTATAACAAGAGTTATATATAACGTGAGTTATAGAAAGGAGGCTTTTATGCCGGCAAAAAGAAAAATACAAAAAGAAGATATTTTAAAAGCAAGTATTTCAATTATTAGCCATGAAGGACTAAATGCTTTAAATGCCAGAAAGCTTGCAAAGAAATTAGGCTGTTCAACACAACCACTTTTTTATATTTATGAAAATATGGATGATTTAAAAAAAGATGTGATTGACGAAATTGTAAAGATTTTTGATCGTGAAGTTTTGAAAAGTGAAACAGGTTCATTAGAATACAGAGATATTGGAATCAACTATATTCGCTTTGCAAAAGAAGAACCAGAATTATTTAAGCTTATGTTTAATAATGATATGAATGAAGAAGCTTTTGATTTTATTAATTTGTTTCATTCTGCCAATAAAATATTTGAAACGATTTCTAAACAAACGGGTATGTCAAATGAAAATGCTAAACAATTTCATTTAAGAATGTGGTTGTATGTTAATGGGATTGCGAGTTTAGTAGCACATCAAACTGTTGAATTTAATGATGAAGAAATTGTAGGTTTGTTAAAGGATCAATATGTTTCAATGCTTCTTTATGAAGTAAAAAAGGGAAATGTAAAACAAGAAATTTTGGCACAACTTATCAAAAAGAATAGGGGAAATAATGATGGAAAAAGTAATAGAAGTTTCACATCTTACAAAAGAGTATAAAAATTTAAAAGCAATTGATGATTTATCCTTTAATGTTTATCAAGGAGAAATTTTAGGATTATTAGGACCTAATGGTTGTGGAAAAAGTACAACTATTAACTCTATTTTATCATTACTTAAATACCAAGAAGGATTTATTAAGGTTTTTGGTAAAGAAATGAAACCTGATTCTTATGATTTAAAAGCAAAAATAGGAGTTATTTTTCAAGAAGTGGCTGTTTTTGATGAATTGAATGTTTATGATAATATCAATTATTTTTGTGGTTTATATATTCGAGATAAAAAACAAAGAAAACAATATGTTGACGATGCAATTAACTTAGTAGGATTAAATGATTTTAAAAAGTTCTTACCTAAACAACTTTCCGGAGGTTTACTTCGAAGATTAAACATTGCCTGTGGGATTGCTCATAAGCCTAAACTGATCTTTTTAGATGAACCAACTGTTGCAGTTGATCCACAAAGTCGTAATCATATTTTAGATGGTATAAAAAAATTAAGAGATCAAGGGGCTACAATTGTTTATACAACACATTATATGGAAGAAGTAGAAATACTTTGTGATCGTATTATTATTTTAGATAAAGGAAAGATCATTGCTCAAGGAACAAGTGATGAATTAAAGAAAGAAGCAAATATTGAGGAAAAGATTGAACGTGTAGGTCCAACACTTAATGACGTTTTCCTAAAATTAACTGGAAAGGAATTGAGGGATTGATGTTTATTCATAATCTAAAGTATACAGTTAAAATACTTTTTAAAAATAAAGTTCTTATTTTTTGGATGTTTGTTTTTCCTATTATTTTAGGTGTTTTCTTTCACATGGCTTTTGAAAATATTGAAAAAGACGAAGCTTTACAAGTTTTTGATATTGCAGTTATTGACAATAAGGAATATCAAAACCAAACAATTTATCAAGAAACCTTTAAAGAGCTTTCTGATAAAAAAAATAAGGATCAGTTATTTCATATTCATTTTGTAAATAAAAAAGAGGCGGAACAGCTTTTAGAAGATAATGAAATAGAAGGATATGTTCTCTTTAATAAACAAGAACCACAAATTGTGATTAAAGAAAATGGTATGGAACAAACAATCTTGCAATTTGTTATGGATGAAATTAAACAAAATAAGAGGATGATAGAAGATTTAACAAAGAAACAAATTGAAGGTGAAATACAGCAAGGAAACTATAATTTTAATGTTCAACAAATTGTACATGATATTCTTCAAAAGCTCAACAACCAAGAAGTATCTTTAAAAGACACATCAAGTAGTCATTTAAGTTATATGCAAATTGAATATTATACATTAATTGCCATGGCTTGTATGTATGGTGGAATGTTAGGTTTAACAGCTATTAATAATCAATTGGCGAATATGTCCGCTAAAGGAAAAAGAGTTTCTGTTTCACCAAATAAAAAAGGAATACTTGTCTTATCTTCAGCACTAGGTTCTTATTTAGTAAGCCTTGTTGGGTTATCGATTCTTTTAATCTTTTTAAAATTTGGTTTAAATGTTGAATTTGGTAATCAGTGGCTTTATATAATCATTCTTTCTTTGGTTGGTGATTTAGCAGGTATTTCGATGGGAATATTTATTGCTTCTGTTTTTAGAGTTTCTGAACAAGCAAAAACAGGAATTAATATTGCGATTTCTATGTTTTTCTCGGTTCTGTCTGGAATGATGGGTGTTACTTTAAAATATGTTATTGATAAAAATATACCTATTGTTAATCTTATCAATCCTAATAATTTGATTACTGATGGTTTTTATGCTTTATATTATTACAATACATTTAATCGATATATCAGAGATATTTGTTGTTTAGGAGTATTTATTATTGTATGTTTATTTATTTCTTTTATGGCTTTAAGGAGGGAACAATATGATTATATTTAGTACCGTTTTTAAAATCTTAAATAAATTAAAAGGAAACTTAATTCTTTATACAGTGATCTTACTTGCAATTACATTATTTAATACAACTTCTGGTAATATAAATCATTATGAGGCAACAAAACCAGATATTTTGATTGTAAATAAGGATCAAAACAATGAAATAACCAAAGGATTTGTTTCGTATTTAAAAGAACAAGCGACATTAAAAGATATCGACATCAATGATCAAGAAAAAGTAGACGATGCCTTATTTTATTGTGATGTAAGTTATGTTGTGTATATTCCTGAAAACTTTGGTGATGATCTTGTAAATGATAAAAATCCAACGATTGAATATAAATCAAATGGTAATGAAAATGCATCTTTTACCCAAATGTTAATTGAAAAATATATAAAGACAGTAAATCTTTATAAAGAGCATTATCAAGGTAAAGCTTTAAATCAAAAAGTCAAACAAGTGATTAACCAAAAAACAAAAGTAAAACTCAACACATCCTTAGATAGTTCTAAATTGAATCAAGTAAATGTTTATTTTAATTTCTTAAACTATGCCTTACTTGCTGGGGGAGTTTATTGTATGACAATGATTCTTGCAAGTTTAAATCAAGAGGGTGTACGAAAAAGAACAATTATGAGCAGTTTTTCATATCGTAAATATAATTGGATCGTTTTTGCTTCATTAGGCCTTGCTTTTTTTATCGTATGGTTAGCCTATATGATTATTAGTTTTATCTTATTTAAAGAAATTATGTTAAGTGGGAATGGGATTGCTTATATTTTAAATTCATTTGTTTTTTCAATATGTAGTTTGGCCGTAGGATTCTTAATTGGAACTATTACCCATAATAAGCAAGCTATTGGAGGTATTGTCAATGTTGTTGCTTTAGGAACATCGTTTCTTTGTGGATGCTTTGTGCCAACGTCATTTATGCCAAGTTATGTTTTAAAAATTGCTCATATTTTACCAACGTATTATTTTGTACAAAATAATGAACTTATTAAAACATTAGAATATTTTAAATTAGAAACATTACAACCAATAATTATTAATGGTATTATTGTTTTAGGATTTACCTTAAGCTTTGTTTTGATTACCTTAATGATTAATAAAAGAAAACAAAAGATAGGGTGAGTGTATGAAAGAATTTTTATTAATTGTTGTCATTGTTATTTTAATGAATACAAAGAAACAAATATCAAAAGATCATTATTTAAGTTTAGGTATGTTAATGGCCTATTTTAAAAAGGACAAGTCATCAAGATGGATAAGAATGAATTATTAATGAATATTTATAAAATTCATACAACACATTTAGGTATATCAAGAATTAAAAGAAATTTAGGAATTGAAGAAGATGTTGTAGAATTTTGTAAGAATAAAGTTTTAGATAAAAAGAGTTTGATATACCGTAAAGGGAAAAATTGGTATATTGAAAATGGTGCTATAAAAATAACAATTAATGCTTCAAGCTATACCATTATTACGGCACATATAATAAAATAGATTTTCACAAGTTGTGCACATTATGCACATTTTATTCACATTGAAATTAAAATATAAAGTTAGGTTATCATCATTTTGATATAGGACAATCATATGGTAATGAAAAAGGTATAGACAAAGATATCCGTAAACATGTCAAGTAACCAAAGAAAGTATTGTTCAAACCATTGAAACAACGGGACTTGGTTATTTAGGTAGGATGATTATTCATAGAGCTTAACCTTAGGAGAAAGTTAATCCAAGCAATGATCGTTATCTAGAAGGAAATAAAATTGCTTGTAAAGTTTTAGAAGATGTTTATAAGGAAGGTAAGTTAAAAGCAATTTGTGAAATTTTATATGAAGAATTTCGTGTAGAACAGATGGATTTTATTGATGGTCCAGCTACTAATACTTCTATTTTAGATGAAGATTTAAAAGTGATGTTATTTGGGTTTGCTATAGGGCATAACGATTAAAAGATATTGACAATTTGTTAGTATCTTTTTTCTTGACAATCTTTTTTATAATTATATAATTACCAATGATAATTACCATCGGTAATTAATAGGAGAGATTAATGAAAAGTGAAAAAGTAAAAGAAATGTTAGATAGCTGTTACATGGCTAAAAGGATTTTAGATATGTTGCCTAAACTTCCTGAAGGAGTTTTACCATCCTATGTACGTTATTTAGAAACGATTATCGAACTTGAAGAAAAAAATCAAAAAGTGAAGGTTTCAGATGTGAGTGAAGTTTTAAATCTTCCTCGTCCGGGAGTTACACGTACAATTCATGCAATGGAAGAAAAAGGATATTTAAAAAAAGAAACAGCTAAACATGATGGACGTGTCACTTATGTGACCGTTACAAAAGAAGGAAAAATGATTTTTGAAAAATACAATAAAGATTATTTTCAAAAATTGGCCTTGTGTTTGAATCATGTTTCTAACGATGAAGCAGATTGTATGATTCAAACTATTGAAAAGTTTTATGAAGTTATGTGTGAAGGGAGAGAAAAATAATGGATCACTCTAAATCAGATTTTACGCAGGGAAGTATTTTAAAAAAATTATCATTATTTATGATTCCCGTTTTAGGAGCGCTTATTTTACAAGCGGCCTATGGAGCGGTTGATTTACTTGTTGTTGGAAGATTTGGAACAACAGCAGGACTTTCAGCAGTTTCTACAGGAAGTCAAGTTTTAAACTTGATAACATTTGTGGTAACACAATTCGCGATGGGAATTACAGTTTTAATTGCAAGATATATTGGTGAAAAGAAAATGAATTCGATTGGTGCTTTAATAGGAGGAGCAACGGTAGTTTTTGCAATTATTTCTGCAATCATATTTGTAGTTATGATTACGTTAGCATCATCAATTTCAACTTTGATGCAAGCACCTAAAGAAGCACTTGGTTTAACTGCTACTTATGTAAGAATTTGTGGGGCAGGTATTTTCTTTATTGTTGCTTATAATCTATTATCAGCGATCTTTAGAGGTTTAGGTGATAGTAAATCACCTCTTTTATTTGTGGCAGTTGCCTGTGTTATTAATATTATTGGTGATTTAGTTCTTGTTGCAGGATTACACTTAGATGCAGCAGGAGCCGCAATGGCCACTGTCTTTGCCCAAGCAATCAGTGTTGTGTTTGCTTTAATGTTATTATTTAAAAGAAAATTACCATTTGAAATTACAAAGCATGATTTTAAAATCAATCCACATTGTGTTCGAGCTTTAAAAATTGGGTTACCATTAGCACTTCAAGAATGTTTAACACAAATTTCATTTTTAGCTTTATGTGCTTTTATTAACCGTTTAGGATTAGAAGCATCATCCGGTTATGGCGTTGCTTGTAAAATCGTTAACTTTGCTATGTTAGTACCAAGTTCATTAATGCAATCAATGGCTTCTTTTGTTGCTCAAAATGTGGGTGCTGGTGATGAAAAAAGAGCAAAACACGCAATGTTTACAGGAATGGGTATTGGTTTAGCGATTGGTGTTGTTGTCTTTATCTTAGTTTTATTTAAAGGAGATTTACTTACAAGTATTTTTACAACAGAAAAAGCTGTTATTTTACAAGGTTATGCTTATTTAAAAGGATTTGCTTTAGAAACAATTGTAACAGCAATATTATTTAGTATGGTTGGTTATTTTAACGGTCATTATCAAACGGTATGGGTCATGGTACAAGGACTTATTCAAACACTTCTTGTACGTTTACCACTTTCTTACTATATGTCAATTCAACCACATGCAAATTTAACAAATATTGGTTTAGCTGCACCAATTGCGACAATTGTTGGTATTATACTAAATATATGTTTCTATATTTATTTAAGTAAAAAAATGAAAAAAGAAAATGCTTAGGAAGTGTGAAAAACACTTCTTTTTTTAATAAGAAAGAATTTATTAGTTGGAGTTACTGTAGCCATTGCTGTTGCAATTGAAGAAGTTGTAAATATCGATGAATATTTTATTGCTATATCTTTACAATTACACTGAAAAATATTATAATTTCAGTGTAATTGTAAAAGAAAGGAGAGTTCAGTATGTTTGAATTAGATTCTAAATATGAAATAGATGGTATTTTAGTAAAAAAATATGTAAAAAGCATAGATGCTTTAACAATTTCCACAAAAAAAATAAAAGAAAATCTTTCTTTTATTAAAACTGAAATCGTTGATATTAACAAAATTGATGATAATTACTATAAGGATATAATAGCTATGTCTGAACAAATAAATTTATTAACTCAAGAATATCCTGATGAACAAGGAAAAATATATTTGAATAGTATCAGACAAATTGTAAATCAAAATAATGGTATGATATCTACTCGCATGGTTGATCTTCTTGATATTGATCGTCAATATTTATCGATAATGAAAAAAAATAATGAATTGGAATCTTTATCAAGAGGAATTTATGCAAGACCAGATGTATTTCAGGATAGTTATTATATGTTCCAAATGAAGTATAAAAAAGTTATCTTTTCACATATGAATGCACTTTATTTTTCTAATTTAACAGAAGAATTTCCTTACGAATATACTGTAACAGTACCACAAAGGTATCATGTTAATAGTCTGAATGAAAAATGTAATGTATTTTATGTTTCGGACAATATTATTGATTTAGGATTATGCGAGGTTCAAACACCTGATGGACATATTGTACGAGCCTATGATCTTGAAAGATCAATTTGTGATATTATTCGTTCAAAAAACAGAATGGATTTTGAACAAGTAAAAAAATCTGTTCGATTATATATGCACTGTAAAGATAAGGATTTAAAAAAATTGTCTTTGTATTCAAAAAAAATGGGTATAGATCAGCAAGTTATGGAAATGGTTGGTATGTATTATGATTAAAAGTGCTCAATCGTTAAAAGATAAACTTCGCAATATTTCTCGTGAAAAAGATGTTGATTTTAATTCTGTTATGAGATTTTATATGTATGATTGTTTTATTAAAAGATTATCATTAAGTATTTATCGAGACAATTTTATTTTAAAAGGTGGCTTTTATTTGAGCACGCTATTTGGGATTAATACCAGAAGTACTATGGATATCGATACAACAATTATGAATACAAGTCTTTCAAAAGATAATATTATAAAAATAATTAATGAAATAATAAAGATAGATGTTCATGATCATGTTAAATTTCAAATAAACAAAATTGAACAAATAAGAGATGAAAATGAATATGGCGGATTAAGAGTAACTGTAAAATTTAAATTTGAAACAATACAAGATAGTTTTCATATAGATATAGCAACGGGAGATCCTATTTATCCAAAACCACATGATTATAATTATCGATCAATAGTAGGAGAAGAAATATATCCTGTTAAGTCTTATACTCTTGAAACGATTTTATCTGAAAAAATTGAAACTATTTTAAGAAGACTTGAAGCTAATGGTCGCATGAAAGATTTTTATGATATTTATTTAATTTATAAATTTACATTTGAAAGGCTAAATAAAGATCGTTTTCGAAATGCAGTTAAAAAGACCTTTTCTTATAGAGCTTTCAATGATGATTTATATGATTGTTTTGTAATTATTGAACATAGTAGCATTTTACAAAGAAAATGGAATGCTTATGTAAGGAAAAATAAATATGCAAGAAATATTACATTTTCTGATACAATCTGTTGTTTGAAAAAATACATTGATTTATTGGTGCCGATACGTGCCTAATAAAAATAATGCTGAAGACGTTTTAATCAGCATTATTTTTATTTATAAAATTTTCCATTAAAAAATCTTTAAATTGTTTTTTATGTACATCATTATTCGAAATTTGAATACGTCCACCAAAACCGATGATCCATGAATAAAATGTACTATTTATAATGTGTCTTACTTGGACACAATAAAGATTTTCATTTATTTTTTTTGGATGAATATCTTTACCAAATTTATCAATCATATTGGAATAGACATTTGGCGTAAATTCAAGTTCAATAACTTCGATTTTCCCTTCACCATACATATAAGTCATATTATTGAGCTTCTTTTCAAATGAGTTTAATTGATAATCATCAAACTTTACATCACTATCTTTAACGATCTCAACATTTTTTACATAGTCTAAACGATATTGAATGCATGTATTTGGATCTTTTGCACCTTGACATAAAAGATAATATTCATTGTTAGAAAAGACAGTATCGATAGGAGCTAATTCGGTTATTTTATTTTTTTCATTAAACATTAAAGAAGGTTTTTGATATTCAAAGCGAATTTTTTTCTTTTCTTTGATAGCTTTGGTAATGACTTCTAATTCTTGATAGAAAACTTGTTCATTTTCATTTTTAACAACATGCAGATTTAGTCTTTTTTGAAAATAAGCTTGGTTATGAATACTAAATAGATCTTGCATTCTTTTTTTATAGTTTTCTTTTGTTTTTAAAGTAAAGAAATGAGAACTATAAACAAGATCAATAATCGCTTTGGCTTCCATTAAGTCTAGATTTGGATTTTCATAATAAAAGTAATTATTTCTTCCTTCTTTATAAGCTTTAATGATTGTATCTTCATAATAATTATTATAGTTTTCTACAAATTTTTTAACGATTCTAAAGTCTATTTTAAAATCATAGCCTTTATCATAAATCAAATCTTGAATTTGATTAATCGTGATTGGATTTTTTTCATCACTATTTTTAATAATTAAATCAATCACAGATATATATTTAATATAAGAATCACTATCTTTGTTTCTATTCATTTAAATCACCTCGTATCAATATCATAAACGAAAACATTCGCTAATACCTGCTTATATAAGACGGTATTAGCCTTTTTATCATTATATAATAGATTCAAAGAAAAGGGGAATTTGCATGTTAAAAAGAATCATAAATACAATTAAATATCATTTGGTTAAAGAAATTGTTTTAGTAGATAGTGAAAATATTGGTTATCAAATACCAGAAGAAATACCAAAGCATACATTAGTTTATCTTTTTATTAGTGATCCGTATATTGATGAAAAGATAAAGGACTATAAAAATAATAAACATATAAAACTTATCAATATTTCAAATATCAGAAAAGAATGTATAACGAAAAATATTATGGATTTTTGTATTGTTGCAGAACTTACAAATTTACTTTCTTATGTTTCAAAGAAAACAAGAATTGTCATTTGTTCAAAAGATAGAGGTTATGATGCAAGTATCATATATTTAAAAGAAAAATACCCAAAACAATTAGTTTCTAGACATCCAGGATCCTTTTGTTATTATTATAATGAAGGAAATGAGGATTACCTTTCTATTATGTCAAAGACAAACGATTCTTTAAGAAAGAAAATATTAAGTTATACATGTATGGATTCTTTGAAAAATGTTTTAAGTAAAAATGAAAAGAAATTATTTGTTGTAGAAGAATATATTAATACAATTGGTATGGTTAAAACATTTATTGAATTTGATATTTATCAAATGAGTTATGAACTTTATTATTCTGGAACACATGTTGGATCTTTTGAAAATAAAGAGGATGTTTTCTATGAATATCACCAATGTATTGAAAAACTTCATCATATTTATGATAAATATGAATCTCATGAAAGATTTCTAAAATCAAGACATCTTCATATTAGACATTATATTGAAGAAGCATCAATGCAAAATCTACCATTAGAAGAATGTTTAATTAATCATTTAGGAAAGGAACAAGGACATTCTGTTTATAAAGAATATGTTAGTTAGAAAAAAATATTATGGAAAGAACAATAAGAGTAACAGGTAAAGGAAAACTTGCAGTCAAACCAGATTTAATAGAGTTAACTTTATCAATAAAAGTTATAAAAAAGAATACGATGAGTTACTAAAAAGATCGTCAAGTGCGACAAATGAAGTAAAAGAATTACTTGAAAAAATTGGCTTTGAACGAAAAAATATCAAAACAAAAAGTTTTGATATCAATATAGAATATGATAATTATAGAGATAAAAATGATAAATGGGTTGAAGAATTTAAAGGCTATAGCTTTATTCATAAAATGAAAATAGAATTTGAAGCAAATAATAAAATGCTAGGCCGTGTTTTATATACATTATCTAAAAGTACGTCTTATCCATCATTTTCTATATCATATACAGTATCAAATCCAGAAAAATATAAAAATAAATTGTTAGAAAACGCCATTAATAATTCTAAGGAAAAAGCAATTGTTCTAGCAAATGCTTCAGGCGTTAAATTAGGAAATATTCTATCAATTGATTATTCGTGGAGTGAACTTAGAATATCGTCATCACCATTTGAAAACAAGAAATGGTTTTTTGAAGAAGATAATGATGAATCTGATTATGTAGTAGATGTAGAAATAGATGATATAGATGTTACAGACACAGTAACAGTTATTTGGAATATAGAATAAAGAGGTGATAGGTTATGTGGACAATATTTAAATTATTTTTTTACATCATTATTTTGCCATTAAGAGCAATTTGGTGTTTGTTGATGTCATTGTGTGGAATGTATAAGAAGTAGTTATAAAAAATATTACTTGAAAAATAGACAAATTTATATATAATTTTCTACGTAAAGCATACTATATAAATTCAAATCAGCCATTATCTTATTCATTTTTATAATTATTAGTATACACTTTGAAACGTGTGAAGATTTACTAAAAGATTATTATTTTATTTTAAATTTTAGTATTCTTTTATTTAATACTTTTAAAGGAGGTATCTTAATGATGTATAAAAAATATAATGTGGTAGGGGAAACTGGAGTTGCAAAGCAACCACTTTGAATAAGACTGAATTTGAATTGAATATAGAGGATTCCCCGTAAAACGAAGGGGCCTAAAGCCTCTCAACTCCACCAAAATATTCAATAAACAACTTTCATAATTTGAAAGTTGTTTTCTTATAAAAAAATAATTTTTGTAATGAAGGCCTTGTAATAGCAATTTTAGACTTTATGTGATAAAATTTATTAGTCAATAATAGCATATAATACATAAAATTAGAATTTTGAAGGTTGTTTATTTTTTAGAAAGGAAATGTTATGTTAACAAATTATTACTGTGAAAATTGTGGAATTAAAACAGAAACTAGTATATGTCCTATATGTGGTAATAGAACTAAGTCCTTATTGAGAATTTATTGGTGTAAAGAATGTAACATTCCAATTATTGATTATGATAATCATAATGTTGCTCATCATTTAGAGAGTATTTCAAGTGATATTAGGCCTGTTTTTCCAGAAGAAAGGTTATTATTAGAATTGATACTTGATCAACCCTTTAAGTATGTAAAATCATCTTGTTGGAGATTACCTAACGGTATTTATTTTATAGATGGAAAAAAAGTAAAAATTGTAATAAAAAATTTAAAAGATTTAGATGATAACCTTATAAGAAAAAAATACGAAGAATTAAGTGAAAAAAATTTAAAAATGAGTAAAGTACCTTTTGAAAAATATATCCATCGCTTTGTTGAAGAAAATAATAATAGATATGAATATTTATCTAATGAGGCAATTGAATATCTTTCATCAAAGGTAACAGAATACGACTTTAATTCTATGTTTGTTTCATTTAGTGGGGGTAAAGATTCCACTGTTACATCAGATTTAGTAATTAGAACATTAGGCACACCAAAAGTTATACATATTTTTGGAGATACAACATTAGAATTTCCAGAAACATACGAGTATATAAAGAGATATAAGCAAGATCATCGCTTAACACCGATGATGAATGCTAAAAATAAAGAAAAGAGCTTTTATGATTTGTGTGAAACTATAGGACCACCATCTCGTGTTATGAGATGGTGTTGTACTGTTTTTAAAACAGGGGCAATTACTAGAAACATTAATTCTATGTTCAAAAATAAAACTAGAATTTTAGCATTCCATGGTATTCGTAGAGCGGAATCTTTAAGTAGAAGTAAATATGATAGAGAATCAGATAGTCCAAAAATTACAAAGCAAAAAGTTATTTCTCCAATTATTGATTGGTTTGATTGTGATGTATGGTTGTACATATTAACAAGGAATATTGATTTTAACGATGCTTATAGATTAGGGTTTTCAAGAGTGGGCTGTTGGTGTTGTCCTAACAACAGCTTTTGGTCTGAATTTTTATCTAAAATACATCATGCTGATGAATTTTATAAGTTTAGAGATATTTTATTAGATAATGCTATTAAAATAGGTAAACCAGATCCGGAGGAATATGTCGATTCTGGTGCTTGGAAAGCAAAACAAGGCGGAAATGGTATTGATTATGCACACAAACAAGTTGTTTCTTTTAAGCCTTGTGCAACAGATGAAAATTCGTTTAATTATGAATTACAAAAACCCATTGATGATAATTTATATGAATTATTTAAACCGTTTGGTGAAATAAATTATGAATTAGGAAATAAACGCTTAAATGAAGTTGTTGTTTTAGATAGAAATAATAATATAATTATTAAGCTACAAGGTAAAAAAGGACAAAATGAATTAAAAATTTCTATTACAAATTTACCAATTGCAAATGCAAAAAATATAAAAGATGCTAAAAGGAAGATTGAATGTCAATTAACAAAATTTCAAATGTGTTTAAATTGCTCAGCATGTATGTCTGTTTGTAGATTTAATGCTATAAAAATCAAATTAGAAAATGAAAAACTCACATATAGAGTTGATGAAAAAAAATGTGTTCATTGTTATGAATGTATAAATCATTTTACAAGTGGATGCTATCTAAAAAAAGTTTTAGCAACCAAAGATTAAGAATTAATGAGGGGAAGTTTAAATAATGATGACAAAAACAAGATTTAAAGGTCATGAAACCTTTTATTTTAGAGAAGGATGGCTGTCAAAGGTGATTTCAGAAATTGATATGCATCCTGATACTAGTATTCTTACAAATATATCAGAAGGAATTGCTAAATTGGGTGTTGGTGCAAACATGGTTAAGTCTATAAAATATTGGGCTACATTGGCTAATATTGTTTGTTATGATAGCAGAGAAAAAAGATATGTTCTTACAAGATTAGGAAATATTATAGCTCATTATGACATTTATCTTGAAGATGCTTTTACTTTATGGCTTATTCATTTAGAAATAACTAATAATTTTGAAAAAGCAACAACATGGAATTTATTTTGGAAAGAATTCAAAGCAGAATTTTTTACGTCCAAAGAAGTTTATTCAGCATTAAAGTCATATCTTGAATCGAATAATTATGGTTTTAATGAAAAATCTTTAGAAAATGATATTGCTGTTTTATTATTGATGTATTCAAAGGAATATATTGATGAGGATCCAGAAGAAAATGCTATATGTCCTTTAGCACAACTAAAATTAATTAAATCTGAAAATAATATTTTTAAAAGAAATAGTCCAAATATTGGTGATCTAAATGCTTTAATTGTTTTTTATGCTTTACAACAGGTCTGTAAAGAAAAAGGAAATATTGACCATTTATCTATTAATGATGTAGAGGAAAAATTATTTTTAAAAATGAATATCAATCGTATTGTCATTAATGAGTATTTAGATGTACTTGCTAGAAAAAACTATATTAGAGTTGATAGAACAGCTGGATTAAATATGTTGTACATAAATAATATTGATGTATTTGATTTACTTGTTAGTTATTACGAAGAAAGGGGGAATATTATTTGATTTTCAAAAAATATTTAAAATTGAATGCTAATTTTCAAAATTCAATTAATTTAAATTTAGATTTTAATGATAGCAAAAAAATCAATAACTATATTCCTACTTCTACAGGTAATCATTTTTTATCTCAATTTTTAGATAATGTTATTGATAAAGATAAAGATAAATCTACAATGATAATTGCTCCGTACGGAAAAGGTAAATCTCATGCATTGCTCGTTTTTTTAAATATACTTTATAGAAGAGATTACAGTGAAATTAATAAGTTTATCAAAAAAGTTGATGAAACAGATAAAGCGTTATATAAGAAAATAAAACAAGTTGAAAATAAAAAATATTTACCTGTTATTATTTCACATACTAGAAGCAATTTAAATCAATCGTTATCAAAAGCGTTAGAAAATGCATTAAACGAAAATGGATTAAATGACATAAAATTATCTACAGAATATCTTGATGCTATTGAAAGAATTGAAGATTGGGAAAAAAATTATAATGACACATATAATAAATTTCTTGAAGAATTAAAAAATCGAAGAATTGTTTTTGAAGAATTTAAATCAAACTTGATGGACTTTGATGAAAATGCTTTGCAAATTTTTGACGATATTCATAAAAAAATCCTTTCAGGAGTTGGATTTGTATCTACTAATTCTTTAGAAGCGGTAGATTATTTTTCAGAAATAAGAAAAGTAATAATGGATAAGTACAATTATGATGGAATGTATATTGTCTTCGATGAATTTAGTAAATTCTTAGAATCAAGAGATAGTGAACACATTAGTAATGATATGAAGATTATTCAGGATATTGCTGAATTGTGTGAATCATTTAGTGATAATAGTATGTACTTTACAATTGTATTGCATAAGCCTATTAATAGTTATAGAAAAATGGATAAAGATGTCAAAAATGCTTTTAAAGGAATTGAAGGAAGGGTTGTGGCATATTATTTTGAAACAAATGTTAAAAACTCTTTTGAGCTTATTTTTAATGCAGTCAAAAAAACTGATGATTTTAAACAATTAAAAGAGAAAAATAACAGGATTAACAGAAAAATTATTGGTAATATTAACAATATTCCTGCATTTACTTCTATATTTGAAGCCAATTACCTATATAACGAGTTTATTGATCATTGTTATCCATTACATCCAATAACATTATATTTGCTCATAAGAATAAATGAGAAAGTTGCACAAAATGAAAGAACATTATTTACTTTTTTAATAAAAAAATCTAAATATTCATTCTCTAAAATAATTGAAAGCGATTACCCATATTCGTATATACTACCTTCTGCTATTTATGATTATTTTGAAAAGATATTTTCTTCTGAAGAAGATAATGAAATTATTCATAAATTGTTAATTAGCTCTAAAACAGCATTAAATATGACAGATGATGTAATTGAAAAAGAATTTATTAAAGCTTTAGCGCTAATTTTAATGATTAATGAAAAGGACTATTTACCATCAAGTAGACATGTATTACAATGTTCATTATTGATAAATGAGCAAAAGTGCTCTGAAATTATTAGACACCTTGAAGAAAAAAATATAGTTATTGAAAGACCGAATAGAAGAATAGAATTTAAAATAAATATGGATATAGATATACAATCTGAAATAGATAATATTTTCAATACAAAATTTTCTAATTTAGATGTTCCTAAGGAAATGAATAATATTAATCAGCACAAATATATCTATCCTAAAATGTATAATATTACTAATTCAATTACTCGTTATTATAAGGTTGATTACATTGATGAAAAAGATTTTTTATCTTTAGAAAGTGTAGATTACTGGTTTGAGCATGAAATAATAGATGGTTTAATTTTTAACGTTATTAGAAGTAAAAAAAATATGAGCGATAGAATTAATAAAAAGGTTATGGAAATAAATAATAATCGACTTATTGTCATTTATCCTGATAAATGTGAAGATTATGAATTAAGAATCAGAAAATTAAAAGCAATTGAATATTATGGCTCTCAACATTTAAATGACTCTGTTTTAACAGAAGAAATTAATCAATTAAAATCGGATACATTAAATGAAATAATACATTTAACAGAGGAAAACTATTCAATTTATAATCGATTTAATACATGTTTTAGTTGTTATAATATGAATGAATTAACAAAAGCTGTCCGTCAAATATCAAAAAATAGAATATTAGGACAAATATTTGATAAAACCTTTGAACTGGCTCCTAAAGTTAATCTTGAAATGTTGAATAGAACAATTGTTAAAGGCACATATAAAAAAGCGAGAGAAAATGTTGTAGAAAAAATACTAACAAATACTATTAATTATGATAAATTAGGTACGTCACCTGAAGATACGATTATTAATTGTACTCTTGTTGAAACAGGTATTTATGATAATGATGTTAATGAGAAAATGACTTTTGTCATAAATGAGATTAATAATTTTTTTAATCAACAATCGGCTTGTTTTAATGAATTGTATAAAATACTGATGAATCCACCATATGGATTAAGGAAAGGGATTATTCCTATTTATTTGGCACATGTCATTAAGGAATTAAATAGTTCGCTTATTATTTATTATAAAAATCAAGAGGTCGATATGTCTGCTGAATTAATTGAAAACATCAACAAAGAACCAAAAAATTATAGATTTGAAACTGATAAGGCTAGTGTAGAAAAAAATAAATATCTTTTAGGATTAGCACAATTATTTGATGTCGATCTTTCTAATAGAAAGAATAAGTATAACGTTCTAACTAAAACTATGCAAATGTGGTATGCAAAATTGCCAAAATTTACAAAACAAATGATAGGAATAGATGATAGATTAGCCAATAGACCTATACGTTTATTAAAACGTAGTTTATCTAGCACGGATGTTAATCCTAGTGATTTTATTTTAAATAAGTTACCTGCTGTATTTAATAATGAAACATATAATATAATCAATGATTTGGAAAAAATAAAAAATGACTTAGAAAATTTCAAATATGATTATGCTTTAACAAATGTAAAAGGAAAGATTAATAATATTTTAGGATTTAATGTAGATACGGATTTAAATTTATCTATTAAAAACTGGTTATTTGGAAATAAAGAAGTTCTTCAAACTAAAATATTAGATGAGGGTACAAAAAAATTTATTGAATTATTTTCTAAAGAAAATAATTATAATGAATTTGAACTGATAAATAAAATATCCTATGATTATGTTGGTTTATTTATTGAAGAATGGTCATCAAAAACTATTGATTTATTTTCTCAACAATTTGAAAAAATATTAAATTATCTTAATAAAAGTGATGATGAAAATGAAATCAAATTAATTATTAATGGAAATGAAATAATTAAATCGTTTAATGAAGATATGGATGATTCATCAGAAATAGTAGAAAATATAATTGAAGAAACCTTTGATGATTATGGTGATTTATTAACAAATGAACAAAAACTTGCATTATTAGTCAAAATTATGAAAAAATATATATAAGATATGAGGTGAAGTTAATGATTTATTTTGATAATGCTGCAACAACTTATCCAAAACCTGAATGTATGTATGAGGCAATGGATTTTGCACAAAGAAATTTAGCTTTTAATGCTGGGAGAGGAAGCTATAAAAAATCTAAAGAAGCACATGATGCTATTGAAGACTGTAGACGCTTTTTATGTGAGAAAGCTAATGCTAAATCATTAATTTTCACACCATCGGCCACACATAGCTTAAATATGGTGACAGCAGGGTTATCTTTTACTAAAGGTGATATAGTTTATTGTTCTCCATATGATCACAATGCTATTGTAAGGACATTATATGAAAATGCTAAGAAATATAATTTTACTATTAAGCAAATACCACTAAATGATGATTTATCAATAGATATTGATTCATTTAAAATTGCATGTATGAAAGATAGGCCTAAAGCTATCTATTGTACACATGTAAGTAACGTTACAGGATATATTCTTCCCATAGATAAAATAGGAGAAATTGCTTCTAAGTTTAATTCTTTATTTATTGTTGATGGTGCACAAGCGTTTGGACTTGTTCCTGTTGACTTACAAGACAATAGTATTGATTATTATATTTTTGCGGGACATAAAACATTGTATGGTCCATTTGGCATTGCAGGAATACTTTGTAAAGATGCGAATATTAAATTAAAAGGGAATTTTTACGGTGGAACTGGATCTGATTCTTTAAATGTATATATGCCTGTAGAAGGAATAATTAAATATGAACCATCTAGCCCTAATATAGTTGCCTGTTATTCTTTACTAGAAAGTTCTAAATATACTTTTGAAAATAGTATATTAAACCATGAAATAGAGTTATATAATTATTGGTAGCAAATTATATATATCTTTTTAACTATCTTTTTATATCTTCTTAAATGTCCGCAAAGCCTTATTTTATCGGCTCTAC
>OLNH01000347.1_pt1 | contig 43288 bp, 31 predicted proteins | sample 1643101 | NCBI WGS metagenome assembly OLNH01 (sample SAMEA3136758, study PRJEB25190) | human gut metagenome | biome: human gut; feature: human-associated habitat; material: faeces | place: Austria | collected 2013 | reverse complement strand
ATTCTTTTCTTAGCAGATTTAATGTTAGCCAATTCGTACACCTCCAATTTAATTCAATAAAAATATTAATTATACTCCTGTCATAGAAACAGACACGGGCGCTTCTATGAACATGCTTATATATATTATCCCAAATAGTCTTTTTTGTCAATACATATTTCTGTAAAAAAAGCTAAAAATATAGTTAATAAGACAATCACAATAAAAATGCGGGAGGAAGAGGAAATGTTGGGAAGTTATGGCATAAGAACAGACCTGGCACTGGAGGCAACAGAAAGGTTTACAGAGGAAAATGTGGAAGTACGCGGTGTGGAAGTTCAGGAAGACTATAATGAAGAAAAAGATATCCGCACAACAGTAGTAAAAATCACCACAGAAAACGGTGCACGTACAATGGGTCGTCCCCAGGGAAATTATATTACCATTGAAGCACCTGGACTTTCTGTCCATGACGAGGACTATCACAGAGAGATTTCACAGGAAATCATGCGTCATCTTCAAAAACTTATGAATCTGGAACGGGAGCAGTCGATCCTTGTTGTAGGTCTGGGAAATTCTGCTATCACTGCAGATTCACTGGGACCCCATGTAGTAGAGAACCTTCATATTACCAGACATATGATCCGTGAATACGGTCTCCAGAGTCTTGGAAAAGAAAAAATGCACCGCATCAGCGGGATCATCCCCGGAGTCATGGCGCAAACAGGAATGGAAACTTCAGAAATTATTCAGGGAATCGTGGCGGAGACAAAACCGGATGTAGTTATCGCCATTGATGCTCTGGCAGCTAGAAGCACCAGACGCTTGAACCGCACCATCCAGATCACAGATACCGGCATCAATCCAGGTTCTGGCGTAGGCAATCACAGAGTAGGGCTTACAGAGGAAAACCTTCAGGTCAAAGTAATCGGAATCGGGGTTCCAACAGTAGTAGATGCAGCAACGATTGTCCATGATTCCATGGCACATTTGCTGGACACACTGGAGGAGACAGAACAGAAAGAATTTTTGGAGGAAATGATCGCACCGCACCTTCATACCATGTTTGTGACTCCGAAAGATGTAGACGAGACAGTAAAATATTTAAGTTTTACGATTTCAGAAGGTCTGAACATGGCGTTTGAGGAAATCAGTGAATAGATATTATTACTGTTCACATGCAACTATCCCGCGAAGTGTATTACTGAGGATGGAGTAAACAGCAATTCCCCACCAATTGCTTGATTTGGTTAAATACCTGGCAGCAGGAACTGTGTATAAATGAGAAAACATGGACATAGGATAAGTCAAGAGGTGATCCATGTGACAAACTTTCAGAAAGCGTTCTGCATTGTGCTGAGCTTGTGCTTTTTTGCTTCGCTGGCAATCCTGCCGGGAGCGCTTTTTACAGGAGAAAATGTGTACAGGCATCTGCCCTTGTACCGCTTTCTGGAAAAAAAGACCCAGGTATCTTCCTATGAAGACAGGGAAACTTATGAAAAAATCGCAGGAGAAAATGGAAAATATCTCGGTGAACGCGCCAGGTCTGAACAGCTTGTGGCTGAGAATGAGAAAACAACACCTGAACCGGAAGAAAACGCAGTGACAGAAGAGACAATTGTATCGGAAGAAACAGCTATGCCGGAAAAAACAGCTATACCGGAGGAAACAATTATACCGGAGGAGACAGCTACGCCGGAGGAAACACTTGCGCCGGAAAAAACAGCTACGCCAGAGGAAACACCTATACCCGAGGAGATATCTGCTACTGAAATAACACCTGCATCAGAGGCGGCAGACCACTCTGAAACAATTCAGGAATCACCAGAACCTGACGAACCAGATCTTCACGATTCCACAGAAACTTTGGCAGCAGCGATCCCACATCCGGAAATTGACCTGTCTCCGGCAAAACTCGCAGACTATAACTATCTGCTGGGACAATTCTATATTGTAGATTCCAACACAGAAGCAGATGCCGTCCAGATCAATGCAGAAGACTTCCTCCAGCAGGACTTCGAAATTTCCAAAGACACAGAAACCCCTCAGATTCTGATCTACCACAGCCATTCTCAGGAAACCTTCGCAGATTCCAGAGAAGGCGAAGAAGCAGACACCATAGTAGGAGTCGGAGACTACCTGACCCAGCTTCTCACTGAAAACTATGGCTATAAGGTTGATCACATCAAAGAGCAGTTTGACATGGAATCCGGTGACCTTGACCGCAGCGCAGCCTACGATTACGCCCGGGACTATCTTGAACTGTATTTGCAGGAACACCCTGACATTCAGGTCATTATCGACCTTCATCGAGACGGTGTCCCCGAAGATCGCCACCTTGTAACAGACATGAACGGAAAACCAACTGCCCAGATCCTTTTTTATAATGGACTGAGCTACACAGTCACCAAAGGTTCGCTGGATTATCTGCCGAACCCCTACATACAGCAAAACCTGGCATTCTCATTTCAATTAGAATACCAGGCTGCACAATACTATCCCGAATTCTATCGGGGAATCTACCTTGCAGGCTACCGCTATAACCTCCACTTACGTCCACGCTCCATTCTTCTGGAGGCCGGTGCCCAGACCAACACAGTTCAGGAAGTGAAGAATGCTATGGAGCCCTTTGCGGATATTCTCAATAGGGTACTGCAGGGGTAGCAAATGGAGTTTGACTTGTAAATATCTGAGCAATTACAATAGAACTTTTATTGTAATTTTCAGGGCTGTAATTTTCAGAGCGTAATAAATACGTGACAAAGTAACTGGAGCTGTGATATAATTCTTAATTAGCAATTAACCAATCAGAGTAGTCCAAAGCCGGAATAATCCATCAGCAGACAGATATTTCCGGTGCATAATGGGAGAGAACAGGAAATAGTAGGAGGGAATTCCTGAATGATAGATCAGAGTAAAATCAGAAATTTCTGCATTATTGCACATATAGACCACGGCAAATCCACCCTTGCCGACCGAATCATCGAAATGACCGGTACCCTGACCGAACGTGAGATGCAGTCTCAGGTTCTTGATAACATGGATCTCGAACGAGAACGAGGAATCACCATCAAATCTCAGGCAGTCCGAATCGTATACAAAGCCAAAGACGGCGAAGAATATATCTTTAACCTTATTGACACCCCAGGACATGTCGACTTCAACTACGAAGTATCCCGAAGCCTTGCTGCCTGCGATGGTGCAATCCTTGTAGTAGACGCTGCACAGGGAATCGAGGCTCAGACACTTGCAAACGTATACCTTGCACTGGATCATGACCTTGATGTACTTCCAGTCATCAACAAAATCGACCTGCCAAGCGCAGAACCGGATCGTGTAGTAAACGAGATCGAAGACGTCATCGGCCTTGAAGCCCACGATGCGCCAAGAATCTCAGCCAAAACAGGCCTCAACGTAGAAGAAGTCCTGGAGCAGATTGTAACCAAGATCCCTGCACCACACGGAGATGTAAACGCTCCGCTGAAAGCATTGATCTTTGACTCTGTTTATGATGCATACAAAGGAGTTATCGTATTCTGCCGTGTCATGGACGGTCGTGTCAAGAGAGGCACCCAGATCCATATGATGGCAACCGGATTCACAACAGAAGTCGTAGAAGTAGGATACTTCGGCGCAGGCCAGTTCATTCCGTGCGATGAGCTGACAGCAGGTATGGTAGGCTACATCACAGCCAGCATCAAGAACCTTGGCGATACCCGTGTAGGTGATACAGTAACAGATAAAGAAAGACCATGCGCAGAAGCACTTCCGGGATATAAGAAAGTAAACCCGATGGTATACTGCGGATTATATCCTGCAGACGGTGCCAAGTATGGAGACTTAAGAGATGCACTTGAGAAACTTCAGCTCAATGATGCTTCCCTTTTCTATGAACCGGAAACATCTGTAGCCCTTGGTTTCGGTTTCCGTTGCGGTTTCCTCGGACTTCTTCATCTGGAGATCATTCAGGAACGTCTGGAAAGAGAATATAACCTTGACCTTGTAACTACAGCACCAGGCGTTATTTACAAAGTACACAAGACAAACGGCGAAGTCATCAATCTGACAAACCCAAGTAATCTGCCGGATCCGTCAGAAATCGAATACATGGAAGAACCAATGGTAAATGCTGAGATTATGGTAACAACAGAATTTATCGGTGCAATCATGGATCTCTGCCAGGAACGAAGAGGCCAGTATATCGGAATGGATTATATGGAAGAAACACGTGCGCTTCTGAAATATAAACTTCCGTTAAATGAGATTATCTATGACTTCTTTGATGCTCTGAAATCCCGTTCCAGAGGCTATGCTTCCCTGGATTATGAACTCTGTGGATATGAGCGCAGCGAACTTGTGAAACTGGATATCCTGGTAAATAAAGAAGAAGTGGATGCTCTTTCATTTATCGTACATGCAGACACTGCTTATGAGCGTGGACGTAAGATGTGCGAGAAGCTGAAAGAAGAAATTCCGCGTCAGCTCTTCGAAATCCCGATTCAGGCAGCGATCGGAAGCAAGATCATTGCCAGAGAGACTGTAAGAGCCATGCGTAAAGACGTACTTGCCAAGTGCTATGGTGGTGATATTTCCCGTAAGAAGAAACTTCTGGAGAAGCAGAAGGAAGGTAAGAAACGTATGCGCCAGGTAGGAAATGTGGAAATTCCGCAGAAGGCATTTATGAGTGTATTGAAACTTGATGATAAATAAAAGTATCACAGTTGCAGACAGCAGTGATACTATGACAGAGAGTTGATATATAATATGAAGAAAAACAATTTTGCAGTAATTGCGCTATGTATGATCTTGAGCTGTGCGCTTCTCTCCGGATGTGGAAAAAAGAAAGAGGTAGATGAAGCCTCTTCTCAGGTAATCCAGATCAGTGTAGCACCGGAGGTTACTCCGACACTGGCTCCGGATCAGGTCAGTTCAGATGCTGTTGTGACAAATGGAAATATGACGATGGTCAATGAATATCTTGCAGATCAGAATACATCAGCAGAAACAGTTTCTGACAGCAGTAGTAATATCAATATAAATACAGACAGCACTGAAGATAGTAGTGAATCTGACAACACGGACGATACACAGGATAGTGCTGAATCTGGCGATAACAGTACAGATGGATACTGATCAGTTATATCTATATGGAGAAATGAAAGGTATAGCTTCGTGTCCCGAGTTCAAAAGTATTATCGTGCAGGCATGAACAGATTTTTGACTCAGATTTTTAAAATGTGACAGGAGATGGAAATGGAAATTAGAGACATAACAGGCTCTCCCATGGAAATTTACATCCACATTCCGTTTTGTATAAAGAAATGCGACTACTGTGATTTCTTGTCAGGACCGTCCGGTCCGAAGGAGCAGGAAGCCTATGTGCAGGCTCTGATTGAAGAAATCCATGCAGTAAAGGAAGGTAAGGGAAGGAGTGTATCCTCTATATTTATTGGAGGAGGCACTCCTTCTGTTTTGGATGCGAGATTTATCGGAGAAATCCTGAATGAAATAAGAGAAAAATTTCTGATAGAGAATAACGCGGAGATTACGATTGAGGTAAATCCCGGAACTGCAGACAGGAAGAAACTCCGGGCATACAGATCTTATGGGATCAACCGTATGAGTATCGGTCTGCAGTCCCCGGATGACAGGGAGTTAAAAATTCTCGGCAGGATTCATAATTACGGGCAGTTTCTGGAAACCTATAAGAATGCAAGAGATGTCGGTTTTGATAATATCAACATTGACTTAATGAGTGCGATTCCAGACCAGACTTATGAAGGATGGGAAAAAAATCTGTGCACTGTAGCAGAACTGGAACCGGAGCACATTTCAGCATACAGCCTGATCATTGAAGAAGGTACTCCTTTTGCATCCAGAAAACTGAATTTGCCAGATGAAGATACCGAATATAATATGTATGAAGCAACTGCACGGATTCTGAGAGAGTATGGTTTTGAACAGTATGAGATTTCCAATTATGCGAAAGACGGCAGAGCCTGCAGACATAATATAGGATACTGGACCAGACAGGACTATCTGGGATTTGGACTGGGCGCGTCTTCACTTTATGGAAAGGAACGTTTTGCAAATACAGCTGACAGAGAAATATATCTGCAAAACAGCAGCCGTCCGGAGCTGATCCGGGAAAAGGAACCGGTTCTTACCAGAGAGGATGAAATGGCAGAATTTATGTTTTTGGGACTTCGTATGACAGGGGGAATTGCAAAGACGGATTTTGAGCAAAATTTCGGATGCCCGATCGAGGAAATCTATGGAGAAGTTCTGAAGAAATATAAATCTATGAAGCTGCTTGAGGAGAAAGACGGCAGAGTCTTTCTGAGCAGAGAAGGAATTCATGTGAGTAATTCCGTTATGGCAGAATTTTTGCTGTAAACGCCTTGACGAACAAATGTTCTTATATTATACTGGAGACATACAAGTCAAAATCCCATCGCCGCAGGCGATTTTCAATGGATTTTGACTCGTAACTGTGAAGGTACTGAACAGTTACATTTTATCCTGCAAACACGGCACAGATAACTTTTTTACTTAGATATTATAACGGATTCAGACAAGAATGAATAAGAAACGGAGGCAGACATGGCCGCAGATATATCAAAGAAACAATTTATCAGGATCAGAGGAGCGAATGTTAATAATCTTAAGAATTTAAGTGTTGATATTCCGAGAGATAAGTTTGTAGTACTCACCGGACTGAGCGGTTCCGGGAAGTCTTCACTGGCTTTTGATACTATTTATGCAGAAGGACAGAGACGTTATATGGAGTCTCTGTCTTCCTATGCGCGACAGTTCCTTGGCCAGATGGAGAAGCCAGATGTAGAGAGTATTGAAGGTCTGCCGCCGGCGATTTCCATTGACCAGAAGTCAACTAACCGCAACCCGCGTTCTACAGTGGGTACTGTGACAGAGATTTATGACTATTTCAGACTTCTCTATGCCAGAGTAGGAATTCCGCATTGTCCGAAGTGCGGCAGAGAGATTAAGAAGCAGACAGTTGACCAGATGGTAGACAGTATCATGTCTTTTCCGGAGAGAACAAAGATTCAGCTGTTGGCGCCTGTTGTAAGAGGTCGTAAGGGAACTCATGTCAAACTTCTGGACCATGCGAAGCGAAGCGGCTATGTCCGTGTGCAGATTGACGGAAATATGTATGAGCTTTCTGAGGAAATCAGTCTGGATAAGAATATCAAGCATAACATTGAGATCGTGGTAGACCGTCTGATCGTGAAACCGGGAATTGAGAAGAGACTTTCAGATTCTATTGAGACCGTACTGGAACTGGCAGACGGACTTCTCATGGTAGATACCATGGATGGAAATATTCATAATTTCAGCCAGAGTTTTTCCTGCCCGGATTGTGGAGTGAGCATTGATGAGATTGAGCCGAGAAGTTTCTCCTTCAATAATCCGTTTGGTGCCTGCCCGGACTGTCTGGGACTTGGATATAAGATGGAATTTGATATTGACCTGATGATCCCGGATAAATCTTTAAGCATCCTGGAAGGAGCGATTGCGGTAACCGGATGGCAGTCCTGTACAAGTGAGGGAAGCTTTTCACGGGCAATCCTGGATGCACTTGCCAGAGAGTATGATTTCAGTCTGGCAACACCATTTGAAGATTATCCGGAGAAAATCAAGGATATTCTGATCAACGGAACGAACGGACATTCCGTTAAGGTTTATTATAAGGGACAGCGCGGAGAGGGTGTTTATGATGTGGCATTCCCCGGACTGATCCGAAATGTGGAGCAGCGTTACAGAGAGACTGGTTCAGATACCATGAAGCAGGAGTATGAATCTTTCATGCAGATCACTCCGTGTAAAACCTGTAAGGGTCAGCGATTGAAGAAAGCGTCTCTGGCAGTGACTGTTGCGGATAAGAATATTTATGAGATCACGAACCTTTCTATAGAGAAGCTGAAGGCCTTTCTTGCAGATATGCAGCTTACGCAACAGCAGCAGCTTATCGGCAAGCAGATTCTGAAGGAGATCAAAGCGCGAGTAAGCTTTTTGTCAGATGTAGGTCTGGATTATCTTTCTCTGGGACGTGCTACCGGAACTCTTTCCGGAGGTGAAGCACAGAGAATTCGTCTGGCTACACAGATCGGTTCCGGACTGGTAGGTGTTGCCTATATTCTGGATGAGCCAAGTATTGGTCTTCATCAGAGAGATAATGACAGACTTCTCAGTTCTCTGATGAAACTGCGTGACCTTGGAAACAGTCTGATCGTTGTGGAACATGATGAAGATACTATGCGTGCAGCAGACTGTATTGTAGATATCGGACCTGGAGCAGGAGAACATGGAGGACAATTGGTTGCCATGGGAACTGCCGAGGATCTGATGAAGAATGAGAATTCAGTTACAGGTGCCTATCTGAGTGGGAAATTGAAGATTCCAGTACCAGCAGAGAGACGTAAGCCAACTGGTTTTCTGACCATTAAGGGAGCGGCGGAGAACAATCTTAAGAATATTGATGTGAAGATTCCTCTTGGAATTATGACTTGCATTACCGGTGTTTCAGGTTCGGGCAAGAGTTCTCTGATCAATGAGATCCTTTATAAACATCTTGCAAGAGATCTGAACCGCGCAAGAGTGATCCCTGGTAAGCACAAGGATATCCTTGGGGTGGACCAGCTGGACAAGGTAATCAATATTGACCAGTCACCGATCGGACGTACACCGAGATCGAACCCTGCAACTTATACAGGCGTGTTTGACCAGATCCGTGATCTTTTTGCTGCAACAGCAGATGCCAAGGCAAGAGGATATAAGAAAGGACGTTTCAGCTTTAATGTAAAGGGCGGCAGGTGTGAAGCCTGCAGTGGCGATGGTATCATCAAGATCGAGATGCATTTCCTCCCGGATGTCTATGTACCATGTGAAGTCTGCAAAGGCAGAAGATATAACAGAGAAACTCTGGAAGTGAAGTATAAGGATAAGAGCATTTATGATGTGTTAAACATGACAGTGGAGGAAGCATTGACATTTTTTGAAAATGTTCCTTCTATTAAAAGAAAGATCCAGACACTGTATGATGTAGGGCTTTCCTATATCCGGCTGGGACAGCCGTCCACAGAACTTTCCGGAGGAGAGGCGCAGAGAATTAAACTTGCGACAGAGTTGAGTAAGAGAAGTACAGGTAAGACGATCTATATCCTGGATGAGCCGACAACCGGACTTCATTTTGCAGATGTGCACAAACTGGTAGAGATTCTGAAGCGTCTGTCAGAGGGCGGTAATACAGTAGTTGTGATCGAACATAATCTGGATGTGATCAAGACAGCGGACTATATTATTGATATTGGTCCGGAGGGCGGTGACAAGGGAGGCACTGTGGTAGCACAGGGAACTCCGGAGGAAATCGCACAGTCACCAGTCTCTTATACTGGAAAATATGTAAAAAAATATCTGGAAGATTAGAGCGTGTTTGAAAAATCGTTCCCGCAATCTGCACGCCCCACTTTGCGGTATATTTTGCCCGAATTCGGTTGTCGTAGCCCGCTACGACGCCCTCATCCGAACAAAATCTCCCATAAATTGTGACGCACATCTTGCAGAAAGTCTTTTTCAAACACGCTCTGGGGCTTTTCTTTTGGCAGGAAGTTGTATATAATAGAAGCGATTATCTGACCGAATTATAGCAATCATCGTAACTGTTCAGTACCTTCATCGTGGACTGCGGAATAAGTAACGATCATCTAAAATAATGTATTTTAATCTTGTTTATCAGAGAGTGAAAATACTTTGTTGAACTGTCTTAAATACATGATTTACAGGGATTACTATAAATGGCAACAGGATATTAAGAACGTAAGAACAGAAAGGGGATTTCCATGCCGGCAACTGATATTGGAATTGACCTGGGAACCAGGAATAGTCTGGCTTATTCTACAACAAGAGGACTTGTGTTAAATGAACCTTCTATTGTAGTTTATGATAAGAATACAGAGAAGATCCGGGCAATCGGAGAGGAAGCCCGTATGATGGAGGGAAGGATTACTTCAGATCTGGAGATTATCCGGCCGATCAGACAGGGCGTGATCGTTGATTATACAGTTACAGAGAAAATGCTGAAATATTTTATATCCAGGGCAATCGGAAGGAGAGCGTTTCGCAAGCCGAGGATCAGTATTTGTGTTCCGAGTGGAATTACAGAGATTGAACGAAAGGCAGTAGAAGAAGCGACTTATCAGGCAGGAGCCAGGGATGTCTATATGGTAGAGGAGCCTATTGCAGCAGCAATCGGAGCTGGGGTAGATGTGACGAAACCTTTTGGTAATCTGGTTGTGGATATTGGAGCCGGAACATCTGATGTTGCAGTTATCTCACTGGCAGGAGTTGTAGTTTCTGCTTCTGTAAAGGTTGCGGGGGATACTTTTAATCAGGCAATCCTGAATTATGTGAGAAAGAGCCATGGACTTTTTATCGGTGAGGATATGGCAGAGAAGATCAAAATACAGATCGGAACAGCCAGTGAAGAATCCAATCCAAGAACGATGGAAGTGAAGGGACGAAATGTGATCACAGGTCTGCCGAAGACGGTGACACTTACATCAGAGGAGATCCGTGTGGCATTGAAGGATTCTACTACCCAGATTGTAGAGACTGTACATGGAGTTCTGGAGAAGACACCTCCGGAACTGGCAGCGGACATTGTAGACAGAGGAATTGTGCTTACAGGCGGCGGTGCACTTCTTCATGGAATGGATACACTGATCGAGCAGAGAACAGGGGTGAGTACACTGACGGTTCAGGATGCAATGAGCGTAGTTGCAGTGGGAACAGGTAAGTACGCAGAGGTAATGGCACGTTTTGATGGATAAAGCAGGAGGTACTGCATGTTGCAGTGCCTTTTTGTGTTGTGTAAAAGATTTTTGATTATTGTTCATTGTTAATATCCTGTGAAGTATCTTGCCGGATACGGAGTGAACAGTAAAAGTTTTTGGGAGCAGGAGGTGCAGGAAAAAATACATGAGCGAAACGGTTACAGGATACATAGATCATATTATTTTCAGAAATGAAGATAATGGATACACGGTTATGGTTTTAAAAGATACAAAAGAAGATACGGAATTAACCTGCGTCGGAAGTTTTCCTTCCATCACACAGGGCGCCTCTATTGAAGCAACAGGAGTGTATACCCACCATCCTGTGTATGGAAAGCAGTTCCAGATCAGCTCTTTTGTAGAGAAAATGCCTGAGGATACAGATGGGATAGAACGTTATCTGGGTTCTGGAGCCATTAAAGGAATTGGTGCTGCTCTGGCAGCCAGAATCGTGCGCAGGTTTGGTGAAGATACGTTGCGTATTGTGGAAGAAGAACCGGAACGACTGGCAGAAGTAAAGGGAATCAGTGAAAAAAAAGCCAGAGAGATCGCTGCACAGGTATCTGAGAAAACAGATATGCGAAGGGCTATGATCTTTTTGCAGAAATATGGGATTTCCCTGAATCTGGGAGCAAAGATCTATCAGAAATACAAGGAGTCTGTTTATACAGTGCTCCAGGAGAATCCTTACAGACTGGCAGAGGATATTTCGGGTGTTGGCTTTAAAATCGCAGATGAGATTGCTGCCAGGATTGGAATTCATGCAGATTCGGATTACAGAATCCGCAGTGGAATGTTGTATACTCTCCTACAGGCTTCAGGGGAGGGACATACCTATCTTCCAAAGGAGCAGTTATTTACAAGATGTTCCCGTCTTCTGGGAGTAGATCCGTCCTATATGGAGAAGCATCTGATGGACATGGTCATTGACAGAAAGCTGCTATTGAAGGAGAAGAACGGGGAAACCATTGTCTATCCTGCACAGTATTATTATCTGGAATTAAATACTGCCCGTATGCTTAATGAGCTGAATATTCTGTGCCCGGAGGATGAGAAGTTTGTTCAGCACAGGATCGAGATGATCGAGAAAGATACAGGAACAGTTCTGGATGAAATGCAGAAGAAAGCGGTTACAGAGGCCGCCAGTCATGGTTTATTTATTCTGACCGGTGGACCAGGTACAGGTAAAACAACTACGATCAATGCGATCATCCGCTTTTTTGAAGCAGAAGGAGCAGAACTCCGGCTTGCAGCGCCTACCGGGCGTGCTGCTAAGAGGATGACAGAGACTACCGGGTATGAGGCACAGACGATTCACCGTCTTCTGGAACTCAATGGAATGCCAGAGGACGAAAGGGACGGTCGTTCTGCTAAATTCGAGAGAAATGCACAGAATCCGCTGGAGGCGGATGTGATCATTATTGATGAGATGTCTATGGTAGATATTCATCTGATGCATTCCCTTCTTCTTGCAGTAACTACCGGAACAAGACTGATCCTGGTAGGAGATGAAAACCAGCTTCCGAGTGTCGGACCGGGAAATGTCCTGAGAGACATTATCTACAGTGGATGTTTTCCGGTGGTGGAGCTGACAAAGATTTTCAGACAGGCTTCAGAGAGTGATATCGTTGTAAATGCACATAAGATCAACAGAGGTGAGCAGGTACAGATCAGTAATAAGAGCCGCGACTTTTTCTTTTTGAAAAGATATGATGCAGATATTATCATAAGAGTTGTGATCGCGCTGATCCAGGAGAAACTGCCTCATTATGTGGACGCCAAGCCTTTTGAGATACAGGTATTGACTCCTATGAGGAAGGGACTTCTGGGAGTAGAACGTCTGAATCAGATTTTGCAGAGATTTCTTAATCCACCGGAGGAGAGCAAGCCGGAGAAAGCAGTTGGAGAGCGCCTGTTCCGTACCGGAGATAAGGTGATGCAGATCAGGAATAATTATCAGATGGAATGGGAAATCCGTGGAAGATACGGTATTGTCATTGAGAAAGGTGTGGGTGTTTTTAATGGCGACACCGGAATTCTTAAAGAAATCAATGAGTTTGCAGAGACTGCAGAAGTAGAGTTTGAGGATGGACGTTTTGCCATTTATTCCTTTAAGCAATTGGAGGAGCTGGAATTGGCATATGCCATTACAATACATAAATCTCAGGGTTCCGAATATCCGGCAGTGATCCTTCCATTGCTTTCCGGACCACAGATGCTGCTGAACAGGAATCTTCTTTATACAGCGGTGACCAGAGCACGAAAGTGTGTGACTGTGGTTGGAAGTGAGGAAACTTTTGCGGAGATGATACGCAATGAGAAACAGCAGAAGCGTTACAGTGCGCTGGATGAGCGGATCATAGAGCTGAGCAATGCGATGGAAGATGAATAACAGATAACAAAGAAGAAATCAATTTGTTGGTACCCTAATAGCGAAGAAATAGAGGGAAACGGCAGATAAAGGATGCGTAATGAGCAGATATAAAAAATAGCGGAGAGGAACAGGAAATGAAAGTAAGTCGTTTACTAAGCAGAATTCTTGATGTTTTTTACCCCAGACGCTGTCCTGTCTGCCAGAAAATCCTGAAGGATCAAAGGCGGATGATCTGTCCGGAATGTGAGAGACTTCTTCGGCCTATCGGACATCCAAGGTGCTATAAATGCGGAAAACCCGTTGAAAAAGGGGAATATTGCAGAGACTGTGAAAGAAGGCAGCATATATTTGAACAGGGAAGAGGGATTTTTGTTTATGACAGCAGGATGAGAAGATCTGTTACCAGATACAAGTACTATGGATGCCGGGAATACGGAGATTTTTTTGCAAGGGCAATGTACTGGTATGGACAGAAAGAACTGCGGGAATGGGATCCTGACCTGATCGTACCAGTTCCTGTGCACAGGTCAAAGGAACGAATGCGGGGATTTAATCAGGCAGCGTATCTGGCAGAACGTCTCAGTCGCTATACAGGGATCCCGGCAGATATGGAACTGGTAAAGAAAGTAGTGAAAACCAGATCCCAGAAGAAACTGAACGCACTACAGAGAAGAAAGAATCTTGAGAAAGCTTTTTTTGCGACAAAGAATGTCAGAGGAAAAAATATTCTGGTGGTGGACGATGTTTATACGACCGGAAGTACCATAGATGCAATGGCAGGATGCCTGAAGAAAAAAGGGGCAGAAAATGTATATTTTCTTACTGTCTGTATAGGTCGGACATAGGTTGTATATCAGAAAAAACACTTTTCATACATAATGATATATGTTACAATCAATCTGTATGATTATATAATGGTACTGGACAAAAGGCAGTGCGAAGCCAGCTGGTATCAGACTTAGTAAAAGGGAAAACATGCAGTAAGGAGTAATTTATGTTAAATGAAGAGAAGATAAAAATCATGAACAAACTTGCCATGTATGAACAAGGTGAAGGAAAGAAATATCTTCCGGTCAGTAAGTTCTATAGAAGTGATTACATTGGACTTGCCATGATTAAAAACTTTTTCATTGTTACGATTGGTTATTGTCTGGTTTTAGCCGGTATCGCAGCGTATTTTGGTGAATACCTGATAGACAATATTCATAAGATGAATCTTGTTTCACTGGGAGTGGAAGCGATTTTTGGGTATGTGATCGTACTGGTGGTGTTTTCAGTACTTACCTATATTCAGTATACGGTAAAATACCGCAAGGCCAAGAAGAGTGTGAAGAATTATTACGAAGAGCTTACACAGTTAAGCAAAATATACAGCCGTGAAGAGAAAAAATCCTCAGCCAGAGGAGTTTCAGGAGGATATAAGAGATGACAGCATTACTCGAATTGAAACAGAAAATTAAGAATTTATATAGTCAGTATGAGGTTTATATCCTGCCTGTTTTACGTTTTATCCTTGCTCTGGTTTATTTTGTATGGATTAATTCGAATATGGGATATATGACACAGCTCAATAATATATTTATTGTACTGATCCTGGCACTGATCTGCTCTATCTTACCGTCCAGCGTTATGATTTTTGCAGGTTTTGCATTGATGATCGCCCATAGTTATGCAGTGGGAATAGAAGTTGCAGGATTTATGCTGGTACTGATCCTGTTTATGACAATTTTATTCCTGCGCTTCAGCGCAGGCAATAATATCGTGCTGGTATTTACCCCACTTTCTTTTGGATTCAGTGTTCCGACACTTCTTCCTATAGGAAGCGGACTTCTGTGCAGTGCGGCTTCCGCGCTTCCGGCAGGCTGTGGAGTAATTATTTACTACTTTATCCGTTTTATCCGTGTACAGAATAAAATCCTGGAGAATGCGGATGTTGCTATGGCGGATAAATTAAAATTGCTGGCAGACGGAATTGTGCAGAACTGGGGAATGTGGATCACAGTGATTGCATTTATTGCTGTAACTTTACTGGTAAATCTGATCCGTACACGTTCTTTTGACTATGCATGGAGAATTGCCATTGTTGCAGGTGGAGTTGTTTATGTTCTTGTGATCCTGGCAGGCGGATTTTATTTTGGCCTGAATATTAATGTAATCGCACTGATTATTTACACAGTGCTCTCTGTTGTGATCGGACTGGTCCTTGAGTTCTTTGTGTTTGGTGGAGATTATACCCGTACAGAGAGACTGGAATACGAGGACGACGAGTATTACTATTATGTTAAAGCAGTGCCGAAGGCCTCTGTAGCAACTTCTGAGAGAAGCATTAAGAAGATTAATGGTGAACCTGCAAACGATGAAAAACAGCAGGATAATGTAGTTTCTTATGCAAATCCAATCTTCCATGGAGATGAGGAAACAGTACAGATTCCGGAAGATACAGCTCCTGTAGAGAGGAAGAGAGATATTGACAGCATTGACTTTGAGAAGAAACTGGAAGAATCATTAAAGAATCTTTAGGGAAAATGCTGGTTACTGTTTGCAGAGTGAACAGTGATAGACTTTAAGATACTGCTTATGCAGGGAATAATAAGGGAAAGGAGAACCGTATGCAGAATATTTCAGGAAATCTGATCGAGATGTTATCAAGAATGGCACTTCCTAAAATTGGGATTATTGATATCATACAGATTGCACTGATCGCATTTTTTGTATACCAGTTTATGGTGTGGATCAAGTATACTCATGCGTATACACTGCTGAAAGGTATACTGGTTGTTCTCCTCTTTATTCTGGTAGCCTATATTTTTAAGATGAATACGATCCTGTGGATCTTTTCCAATCTGGCAAGTACATTGATCGTAGGTGTGATCGTTATTTTCCAGCCGGAGCTGCGAAAAGCTCTGGAGCAGATCGGACAGAAGCGGATCATGGCTTCACTGATACCTTTTGATGCAGGTAAAGAAGTGAAAGAACGATTTACAGACAAGACGATCAGTGAACTGGTTAAGGCATGTTTCGATATGGGAGAAGTTAAGACCGGAGCATTAATTGTGATTGAACAGAATGAGCTGCTGACCGACTATATTCGTACAGGTATTAATCTGGACGCAATTCTGACCAGTCAGCTTCTGATCAATATATTTGAGCATAATACACCACTTCATGACGGAGCTGTTATTGTGAGAGAAAACCGTATTGTGGCGGCAACCTGTTATCTTCCGTTATCAGATAATATGGAGCTGAGCAAACAGCTTGGAACACGTCACAGAGCAGGTGTGGGGATCAGTGAGCAGACAGATTCTGTTACGATCATTGTATCAGAGGAAACAGGGCAGGTGTCTGTGGCACAGGGCGGAAGACTGATCAGAGGCGTGAACAGCGCGAAACTTCGTGAGATTCTTGTCAAGGCACAGAATAAACAAGTCGTAGACAACAGCAAACTTCGTCATTTACTGAAAGGAAGAGTGAAGCATGAAGAAGAGAAAAATAACAGATAATATACCTCTTAAGATCATGTCTGTCGCAGTAGCTGTTGTAGTATGGTTGATTGTTGTGAATATTGACAATCCCGTAGGTACAAATTATTATACATTGAATAATGTTGAACTGATCAATAAAGAATATGTGGAGTCTTCGGATACGATTGGTAAGATGTGTATGCCGGAACAGAGCCAGGATTCTATCAGAGTCGCGATCACAACAACAAAGAAGATCAGAGACCGGATCAAAGTTACGGATATTTCTGCAGTAGCGGATCTGCAGCAGGCAGTAAGTCTGAACACGAATCCTGTTATGGTTCCGATCACAGTGACCTGTTCTATACCTGGTGTATCAGCAAATGATATTAAAGTTACTCCACAGAATCTCAGTGTGAATCTGGACGAGAAGGAAACACAGGAGTTTGTAGTTAATGTCAGCAAAGGTGACACGAAACCTGGCAAGGACTATGAGGTAGGAAGTCTTACAGCCAATCCTGAGAAAGTAAGGATTACAGGTCCAAAGACCCTGATAAATAAAATAGATAAGGTAAATGCTGCCATTGATCTGGATGGAAATACACAGGATTTCAGTCAGGACGTAAATCTCACGATTATTGACAAGAATCAGGAACCTCTTTCTGATTCTGAGATGAATTCATTGAGGATTGAGAATAATGCGAAAGTGGTAGTGACTGCAAGACTCTGGAAGATCCGTCAGGGAGTGGGAATTTCCGCAGGCTATGTGGGAACACCGGCGGACGGATATCAGGTAGGATCTGTAAAAACTGTACCGGATACTATCAGTGTAGCAGGGAGTACAGAGGGACTGGAGAGCCTTGCCCAGAATGATAATGTGATTACAATACCGGCAGACAGTATTGATATTTCAGGTGAATCTAAAGATGTTGAGAAGAAGATCAATCTGAGTAACCTTCTTCCGGATAATGTGAAGCTTACCAGTGATTCCAGCGAGGATGTGTGGGTAACAGTAAGTATCCTGCCTGTTGGAAGCAGAGAATTTGATATTCCGACTAAAAGTATTGAAGTCAAGAATAAGCCGGATGATCTGCAGGTAACATTTGAGACTGCGCAGATTGCGGTCCGCATTAAATCAGATGAGAATGACATGGATGATCTGAATGCACAGAAAGATATTAAAGCTTCTATAGATTTGAATGGTAAAGAGGAAGGAAACTATGAGGTTCCGGTCAAGATTGTTTTACCAGACGGATATGAGACAGTAGAGGATGTAACTACAGAAGTGGTGATTTCATCAGGAACTGCTGTTGATGAGAGTAAGAGCTAAGAGTGTCTGGCTATGCTGAGGCTTTTTCATCTGTGCAATCGGATTTGCAGACAAGTGAGAGGTATAGTTATTTCGAAAACGCTCTAGTTACTGAGAATGGAGTGAACAGTTACGGCATCTGTACAGTGGCCGACAAGATAAGAGGAACTATATAATGGTTAATAAGAAAGTGACAGTTAAGAATCCCACAGGTCTCCACCTGAGACCTGCGGGGATTTTGTGCAATGAAGCAATGAAATATCAGTCACAGATCACATTTGCTTATGACGGCGGTATGGCAAATGCTAAGAGCGTCCTGAGTGTACTCGGGGCATGTGTGAAATGTGGAGATGAGATTGAGCTTACCTGTGAGGGGGTTGATGAACAGGAAGCACTGGATAACATGGTAGCTGCTATTGAAAGTGGGCTTGGCGAATAGCGTCATGAAGCTTTAGAGCAGTGAGAATCGTTGTAATAAAAGAACGCTGCTGTACATTAGTGGCTACGGCGACTGACAACAACGCGGAAATAAAAAATTTAGATGCGATATTGTTCAAGAAATCAACTTGTTGGCACACTAGGTGTACAGTAACAATATAAATGCAGTTGTTCAAAGATCAGTTTAATCAAATCAGGTAAGTCCCCCTGCTTCAATTGCGAAAAGCAATAAGCGACAGGTGGTGACTTGCTCGTGGGATATTGAGTTGGTCAATAGTTATATAGAAACTGCATAAATAAAAGAGGAGGACATTATTGTGAAAAGAAGATTAGTTGCAGTTACACTGAGTCTGGTTATGACGATGGCAACGGTCAGTGAAGCGGGTGCTGCTACATTTACTTCACCTGATGAGTCTGCTGCTGTTACACAGGTGACAGAGACAGACACAGAGGATGTAAGTGTTGCAGAGGAGCCGTCTGAAACAGATACGGATTCCGATGAAGTGGATATTTTCTCATCAGGAGATGATACAGCAGATGTTCCGGCTCAGGATCAGACAGACGATATTTTCACAGCTGGAACTGATGCAGCAGCAACAGCACAGCAGGATCAGACACCGGCAGTTACAACAGGTACCACAGATGCAGAGGGTGCAGTTGTAGTGAAAGCAGAGGACTGGGTAAGTACAGAGGCAGGATTTAAACTGCGTAAATCTGCACAGACTCAGGATGCAGCAAACACAGATGGCGAAGATATGGCTCCGACAGATGGGGACACATCCGCTGATGAAGTGCAGAATGTGGCAGATGTATTATCTCAGGGTGATGCAGATGTGATCGTAGACAATGCTGATGCTACAGCAGATCAGGTTGATGCAGCAGATGCAGCTGATGCAGATACTACCGTAGATACAGCAGATGATTCCACTGTAGAACCGGCAGCAACAACAGAAACTGAGTTTTATACAGAAGCTGACGGAATTGTAAAGATCAGTACAGAATATAAAGGAACAGCACACACTGGATATTACCTGTTCGATGAGAATGGAATTCTCGTAACCGGACAGGCAGAAGTAAAAAAGGAAGTTGTTCCGGCTGCACAGGGAGAAGATGAACCGGCAGTTATTAAGGAGAATCTTACACAGTCTTACTTCACAACCGCAGAGGAAGCAGTTGTATATGAAGGATGTGAAGGAGAGTCCGTCACACCTTATACTTCTACTGTGGGACAGCAGGAGATGAGCACCTGGAAATGGACAGGAACTGTGTTCCAGTATTATGATGAGAATGGTACACTGGAAACTGTAAAACAGCTGGAAGAGAAAGCGAAAGCTGCAGGTACATATACCGGATACTTTGAGATTAACGGAGAGTACTATTGCCTGGACGCAGATGGCAAGCCGCAGACAGGTGAGATTACTCTTACAGTGAATGGTCAGTCAAATCTGTATTATTTCCAGCCGGCAAGTACAACAGATGATATTCCTGGAAAGATGTATCATGATGGATGGATTCGTCTGGACAAGTCTAACAAAGAACGCTGGCTGTACTTCAAAAAAGGTGAAGTGCTGGCAGATATTGGTAAATGCTACAAACGTGGTGTGATCGCGACAGCAATTGATAAAAAGGGAACAGATGCATACCTGATAGATGCCAACGGATATATTCTGAAATCAACCATGAAGAAAGCAGCAAACGGTGCGTTCTACTGTACAGATAAGAATGGTGTGATCTACAGAAATCAGTTGGTGAAATACGGAAACTACAGATATTACTTTACATCCAATGGTAAAAGAGCTACATGGACCAAGAGATGGGCAAAAGTAGGTACTCACTATTACTATTTCGGAAGTACAGCAGGCAGAGTTGTAGAGAAACATGGATGGCAGAAACTGGTAAACACCAGCGGTAAATATCTTGGATGGTTATACTTTGATTCCAAGGGAAATCATTACACAAACAAGTGGACTTCCACAGGATATTATTTCAAACCATCAGGAAAACTTGCAAGTGGTTTAACTGAAGTTGATGGCAAGAAATATCTGTTTGAGTCATCTACATCTACAGAACATAAAGGCAAACTGTATAAGAGCACAATGATCCGTTATAAGAAGAAATGGTATCTTGCTTCTTCTACAGGAAGTCTGTACAAGAGTGGATGGAAGAAATACAGTGGCAATTACTATTATGTAAAAGATTATGTGATCCAGACCAATCAGTTTATGAAGAAGAACGGAGTAAACGGATATCTGGATTCCACCGGTAAGTATACAAAGGGATGGGTAGTTGTAAGTAACTCCAAGAACCTTGTAAGATATATTGATCCAACCGGAAATGGTTTTGCAAAGAATAAGAGTATGAGAGTTAACGGTATTCTCTACTACTTTGACAGCAACGGTTATCGTATTACAGATCTGACAAGCAGATATACAGGACCATATACATTACAGGTGGATAGAACCAATGGTGTTATGACTGTTTATGCAGATTCTGCAAGAACGATTCCGGTAAAAACAATCCGTGTATCTGTAGGTTTACCGAGTACACCAACTCCGACAGGAACTTATTCATTGAGCAGAAGTCTTAGATGGCAGCCGCTGATGGGACCGTCCTGGGGACAGTATGGAACACATGTAGATGGAGCCGGTCAGGGTGGAATTTTCATTCATTCTGTAGCGTGTGCACAGGCAAACTCCTACAATCTTCCTACTGTTGAGTACAATAAGCTTGGTTCCCCGGCATCTCATGGATGTATCAGAACTTGTGTTGCTGATGCGAAATGGGTATATGATCACTGCAATGGAGCAACCATCAATATTTACGACGGTAAATATAAAGCAGATGATGCTTTAAAAGGACCGCTTGGAAAGAAACCTCTGACTCCATTAAAAGGAGCTGCAAACTACGACCCGACAGACCCGAACTTATAAAAAGTACGAGCTGTATCTGAAGTGTAGAGAAAGTTTATAGAAAATAATAAAGAGACACAAAGAGCTTTGATTACTCTGCGTGTCTCTTTTTGTATGAGTTACTGAGAATGGAGTGAACAGCAACTTGTATAATCATACAGTAGTAAATTTAACCGTGATTATCTTGCACATATGTAATTAATTGTGTATAATATCTTAATAATATTGTAATAATTAATTCCGACCGATGTGCAGACTGGGCGGATATAGTATGAACAGGAGAAAGAAATGAGAAAAAAATCAATAAAAATCGGGAGAAAGATAGCAATCGGGCTTCTGGCAGCTGCGATGGCAGTGATACCGTCGGTAAGTTCTGTTATGGCGAATCCTCATTATGACAGACGTGACACGGTTGCAGAGGAAGAACGTGTACCGGCAGCCGGAGCTTCCGGTACAGAGAAAGCAAGGAGTAAAGTAAGCCCGAATGCCTGGAAGAAGATTAATGGTGTCTGCTACAATGGAAGCGGAGAAGTAATTCCGGGAGCCATTACAAGAGGAATTGATGTATCGGAATGGCAGGGTAATATCGATTGGGCGCAGGTGAAGAAATCTGGAATTGATTTTGCATTTGTACGTATTTCTTATGGTGCTAACCGACTGGATAAAACCTACGATGCCAATATGACAAAGGCAGAACTGGCAGGAGTTCCTGTCGGAACATATGTATACAGTCTGGCGCTGAATACAGAGACAGCTCTGAAAGAGGCACAGGTTGCCATTGAGCAGATGCAGGGATATAAGGTATCCTACCCAGTTGTATTTGACCTGGAATATTCTAAAGCAAGCAATCTTTCCAGACAAGAGGTATCAAAGCTGGCGCTGACTTTCTGCAATGAAGTGCGTAGGGCAGGATATTATCCGATGGTGTACTGTAATGTAAACTGGTATAACAATTATGTGGACTGGTCTATGTTATCCGGGATGGATGTGTGGCTTGCCAGTTATGGAGACAGGATTCCGGCACCTGACAGGAGCAAATATAATTATACGATCTGGCAGTCAACAGATGGAAACAGTGAGTATGGACTTAATAGCACAAGCGGTCTGGTAGGTGGAATCCCTGCCGGGGATGATGTTGATATGAATTTTGGTTTCGTAGATTATACGAAGAAGATCACACCAAGATGGAAATCTGTTGATTCCTACGTTGCTTCCACAACACCTGACACAGGAACAGCAGATAAGGAGAAAGAAGGCCTCCACAAAGTAGACGGAAAGTATTATTATGTGGATGAGAATGGCAGCCGTGTATCAAGCCGATGGGTAACTGCAAACGGAAAGACTTATTATATCAGTTCCGATGGTTATGCGTTGATGGGAATGAAGAAAGTAGACGGGAAATACTACTGGTTCCACACCAAATACGGATATATGTTCAAGAGCCGCCGCGTGACCAGATCCAATGGAGATATTTACTATTTCGGCAGTGACGGTGTCCGCTATGAGAATGGAATGTACCGTGTTACAGAGAGTAGCGGGGAGCATACCTATTATTTCCAGAAGAACGGAAAGGCATATAAAGGGTGGCGTACATTAAATGGCAATAAGTATTACTTCTATAAAGGAAGTTCCGCACTTTCCGGCACCAGAGCAGAGAACATTTCTCTGACAAGCAGCAGCGGACTTGTGTCTGTATTTGATGAAAATGGAGTCTGCGTCAGACAGTACAAGAAATAAAGTATAACAGAAGTGAAAACTATAAAGAAAGATAAAAAGAAAGGTTTTGACTGATATCTGGTTTGGTTGAGGATATCGGTCAGAACCTTTTTTGTTGAATAACAAAATAGCTGCATTGTTACTTGCTCATAACCGAATAACTGCTTATTGCTTTTCGCAATTGAAGCAGAGGACTTCCTGATTCGGTTAAATGTGGCTCAAAGCGTATAGATAATAATTCCTGCAATAATGATCAGATTTCCAATAATCTTACCCTTAGTGATCTCTTCTTTCAGAATAAAATGAGAAAGGAGAAGCACAAACACATAAGCCGCAGTATCGATCACCGGACCGTAACGCATATCTACCTTTGTATAACACCAGGTATTCAGCAGAAGAATCAGCATAAAGATCGCATAAGACAGGATTACGCGGAAATTTAAATATTCCCGGATTCTGTTTTCGTATTTAATGTTTGCACTCTGCTTCAAAAGTATCTGGGAAACCGCAGAGAAAAAAGTTCCACCCAGCATAATTAAAATAAACATTCTATTCATATCTCTGCACCGTCCATACTCCGATTAAAACTACCAGGATACCAATGATATTCTGGATTGACAGATTCTCATGGAAAATAACAACTGCCCAGATCTGTGACCACAGAAGATACACGCTCTTATTGGCATAGGCAGTAGACAACGAAAACTTCTTGATAACCTGCTGCCAGGCAATCGCATAAACTCCACAGTTAGCAACCATCAGAAACAGAAACAGGTAAAGCAGCGGACTGCTCAGACCATGCTTATTGTATTGAACAGAAGCAGCTTTGGAAAAGACACTTGTCAGTGAAAACAGCAGAATATTCAGATGCAGTTGTATGTAGTCTTTTATTTTTGACATAATACCTCCCCAATTATAGACATATATAGTTTATTTTACATAAAAAGACAGGGAAGTCAAGGTTTGTACAGGATGAAACTTGAAATGGCATGTTGAAAATGATATGATAAAAATGATTGCAAAAAGATGAAAAAAGGAAAGGGAAAGCATATGAGCTTATATTCAGTGGTTGTTCCTGTATATAATTCTGAACATACACTGGGAGAACTATATACCCGATTAGAGAAAGTATTCCGAGAGACTCTGAAAGAAGATTTTGAACTGATCCTTGTAGACGATGGGTCAAAAGACAGATCCTTTGAAATAATGAAAGAACTTCGAGAAAAAGACCATAGGGTTCGTATTATACAGATGGCACGAAATTTCGGACAGCATCCAGCACTTTTGTGTGGATTTGCTCACGTAAAGGGAGAATTCGTGGTGACTATGGACGATGACCTTCAGCATCAGCCTGAGGAACTTCCGAAAATGGTAAGAACCATGCAGGAGAGACCGGATGTAGATGTTATTATCGCAAGTTATGAAGGCAGAAAGCATGGTCCGATCCGTAAACTGGGAACAAAGTTCTCTGTATGGGCAACTTCCAAGATGCTTGGAAAGGACCCGGATCTGCAGATCACCAGCTACAGACTGATCCGCAGATTTCTTGTAGATGCAATGGTAAAGACAAACACTTATCTGCCACAGATCGGAAATCTTCTGATCCGTAGTTCGAACCGCATCATCAATGTTCCGGTTCAGCATGCAGAAAGGGCTTACGGCAAGAGCGGCTATTCCCTAAAACGATTAGTCAAAGATCTGATGTACGATATCACTACACATACTGCATTTCCACTTCTCCTTGTGAGAAATATCGGAATTGCAAGTTTTCTGGTAAGTGTGATAATGGCAATTTATTATCTGGTGAGATACTTTACACTTGGAATCTCTGCACAGGGATGGACTTCACTGATGCTGGTTATGCTGGCATTTTTTGGACTTATCCTGTTATCCATCGGAATTATGGGAATCTATTTAATGAACATTCTGAATGAAGCGAAGAAAATGCCTCATTACGTAATACGTCAGGAGGACACAGACGAATAATGACGAAAGAAATTGGCGGATATTTCCAGTTGGAAGAGATGCCGGGTGAGGAATACTATACAGATCTATATAGAGTAAATCTTGGAAGGACAGCTCTGCTGTGGCTTCTGGAGAGCCGCAGATGTAAGAAGATCATTCTGCCTTATTTTCTGTGTGAATCAGTAGTACATACCTGCAGTGAGAATCAGATAGAGACAGAATTTTATCATCTGGATGAGAAACTGGAGGTTCAGTATCCGAAAGGACAGCTCCCGGAGGGAGTATACCTGTATTTAGTCAGTTACTATGGCCAGCTTTCAGACGACAGGATTCTGGAATATAAGAAGCTTTACGGAAATATCATTGTGGATCATACTCATGCATTTTTTCAGAGACCACTGAAAGGTATTGACACTCTTTATTCCTGCAGGAAATTCTGGGGTGTCAGTGATGGTGCTTATCTGTCAACAGATACCAAACTGACAGAGAACAATACACCGGATTATTCCGAGGATCGTATGAAACATATCCTTGGACGTTATGAGCAGGATGCAGGAACTTATTATAAAGATATGCTTGCAAATGCAGCAAAATATGAAGGTATGGAGCTCCGGCAGATGTCCAGGCTTACGCAGAATCTGCTGAAAGCTGTGGACTATGAGACAGCAAAAGCGAAGAGAGAAGAGAATTACCGGATACTGAGTGAACTGCTTCCATCAGAGAACATTTTCAATCAGATCATTCCGGAGGGACCTTTTGCCTATCCGTATTTTCACGCCAATGGTATGGAACTTCGCAGACGCCTTGCGGCAAAGAAGATTTTTGTGCCGACTTACTGGAAGAATATCCTTGAGAGCTGTGAAAGAGACAGTCTGGAATATACCTGGGCAGCTGATATTCTGCCTCTGCCCTGCGACCAGCGTTACGGAGCGGAGGATATGAAATATATGGCAGCTGTTGTCAGAGAATGTGAGGAATTAGAATGAAACATAAAGTGCTGATCCTGGGTACACTTGGAGAATTTACAGAACTGGTCAGAAAAGCGAAAGCAAGAGGCTATGAGACGATTGTGTGTGACGGTTATCCGGATGGTATTGCAAGAGAGTATGCAGATAAGGACTACACGATCCCTGTAACAGATATCGATGCCATTGCACAGATGTGCAGAGAAGAGGGTGTAGACGGGATCATCACATCATTCTCAGATCTGCTTCTGGAATGTATGACGAAGATTGCAGATAAAGCAGGTCTGCCCTGTTATCTGAAACCGGAACAGCTTCCCTGGTACAGAGACAAATCAGCATGCAGAGAAGTTCTTGAGAAATTGGGACTTCCCACACCGGACTTTCGTAAAATTTCTGTAGACCTGCTGAGACAGGGTACAGAAGCGCAGATGCAGGAAAGCATTGCTAGTCTGGAGTATCCGCTGATCAGCAAACCGCTGGATAAATATGGATCAAGAGGAATCTTTATCATCCATGACCAGAGTGAAATCAGAAGAAAAGCATTACAGACAGCAGAGTATACAAATTGTCAGGAAATTCTGATCGAGGAGTACAATGACGGTTATGAATTTAATATGATGACCTGGGTCATGGACGGCAGAGTCAATGTCGTAAGCATTGCAGACCGTGAGAAAACAGAAGTGGAAGAAGGAATGCTTCCGATCAGTACACGAAATGTCTATCCGTCCCGTTTTCTCACTGAGGTGGAGAAGGGTGCCACAGAGGTTCTGCAGAGATACATTGGTTATACCGGACAGACGGAAGGTGCCCTGTCCATGCAGTTCTTCTGGAAACCGGGAAAAGGAATCCAGGTATGTGAGATTGCAGGTCGTTTCTTTGGATATGAACATGAGCTGACGGACATGGTCTATGGATTCCAGATCGAAGAACTTCTGCTGGATTATCTCTATGAGAAAGAGAGAATCCGGGAAATGTTTGCAAAGCATAACCTCCATGCACCTCAGAAATACGGGGCAGTGCTGTATTTTCAGGGAAGACAGCTGCAGATTGCAGATCAGACAGCGACCCGCCGTCTTGCAGAAGAGAAATGTGTAGTAAAGCCTTGGATTTTTTACAAAGAAGGAGAAAAAGTGGTAGAATATGGACCAAATCCATATCTGGCACTGTATTATATAGAAACAGAGACCCGCGGAGAACTGGACAGAGAAACGGAGAAGTTTTTCAGTGAAATGAGCATTAGGGATCCGGAAGGGAAAGAAGTTGCTTACAAAAATAGAATACCTGACTATGAAAAGGGAAAGAAAATAGATGATTGATTTTAACAGACCTGCTTTTACAGGTAAGGAATTTGACTATATCCGTGATGCTGTGGAGCGGGGAATGCTCTGCGGAGACGGAGAATATACGAAGAGATGCTCCAAGTGGATGATGGATCATTTCAATGTAAGGCATGTCATGCTTACTACATCCTGCACCCACGCATTGGAGATGGCAGCACATCTTTCAGACATTAAGCCGGGAGATGAGGTGATCATGCCATCCTATACATTTGTGTCAACAGCGGACGCATTTGTATTAAAAGGAGCAAAGATTGTATTTGTTGATATCAGACCGGATACAATGAATATTGATGAGAAGCTGATCGAAGCGGCAGTTACAGAGAAGACAAGAGCAATCGTGCCAGTTCATTATGCAGGTGTTGCCTGTGAGATGGATACCATTATGGCAATCGCGAAGAAATATAATCTCAAAGTTGTTGAGGATGCTGCGCAGGGAGTGGATGCCTATTATAAAGGCAAAGCACTCGGCACGATCGGAGATTTCGGATGTTACAGCTTTCATGAGACTAAGAATTATACTATGGGAGAAGGCGGCGCGATCCTTTTCAACAACGATGAATATCAGGATAAAGCAGAGATCCTGAGAGAAAAAGGAACAGACCGAAGCAAGTTCTTCCGCGGACAGGTAGACAAGTATCGCTGGATGGATTATGGTTCTTCTTATCTTCCGAGTGAGCTGAATGCTGCATATCTGTATGCACAGCTGGAAGAACGTGAGAAGATTTTCAACAAGCGAATGGAAATCTATAATTACTATCATAAGAGTCTGGCACATCTTGCAGATGAAGGTAAAATTGAACAGCCGTATGTACCGGCGGAATGCAGCCATAATGCACATATGTATTATATTAAGGTTCATGACATTCAGGTGAGGACCCGTCTGATCAGTTATCTTCGTGAAAAAGGAATCTGCAGTGTATTCCATTATGTACCGCTTCACTCTGCTCCGGCAGGACAGAAATTCGGCAGATTTTCGGGAGAAGATGTCTACACGACGAGGGAGAGTGAACGTCTGTTAAGACTGCCGCTGTTTTATAATCTTGACATGGAAGATGTGAAGTATATTACGGATACGATCGCTTCCTTTGATGGATTTTAACCGAATCAAGTAAGTCGCCGGCTTCAAGTATGAATATCCGTTTGACCCGAATAGCGAAATTGGTGATTTTGTTCATTTGGCGCAGTAACAGATATTCGGCATCAGGGGACAGACAGATAAGAGGACACAGTATTATGAAAAAAAGAAACCATTTATTTAAGATTGCATTGCTTTCCAGTGTGATTGCAATGACATCTGTACAGATGTGTGCAGCGGCAGAGGTGACTACACAGGACACTGCATCAACAGCAGAAACAGCCCCGGCATCTATTTCCACCAATGAAATTCCGGGATGGCCTGCAGGACCTGAAATCACATCAGAAACAGGCGTGTTGATAGATGCGGACAGTGGAACCGTTCTGTACAGCAAGGGTGGAGATGACATCCGCTATCCTGCAAGCATCACAAAGATTATGACATTACTTCTTGCAGTGGAGAATTGCTCTCTGAAGGAGGATGTGGTATTCACGGAAACAGGAACCCGTGACATCAGCTGGGATTCCGGAAATATCGGAATGCAGGTGGGCGAAGTAATGAGCATGAGGGCATGCCTTTATGCACTTATTATCCAGTCTGCCAATGAGGTTGCAGCTCAGATCGCGGAACATGTAGGCGGCACAGAGCAGAACTTCATAGATATGATGAACCAGCGTGCAGCAGAGATCGGATGCACGAATACACACTTTGCAAATGCCAGCGGACTGCCGGACCCGAACCATTATTCCACAGCCCATGACATGGCGCTGATCATGCGAGAAGGTCTGAAGAATAAGAAATTCCGCAGGATCATCGGCACCACAGATTATACGATCAAACCAACAAATATGAACAGTAAAGCAAGGGTTCTGCATACGCACCATCCAATGTTTGCACCGGAAAGTGGTTATTACTATAATGGATGTATCGGTGGCAAGACCGGATACACCAGTGAGGCAGGCAATACTCTTGTGACAGCAGTTGAGCAGAATGGAACCACTTATATTACAGTGACTATGAAGGCGGCAGATCTTGCCGTTGCCAGCACAGATTCCACAGCACTGTTCAATTATGGCTTTCAGAATTTCACAAAACTACAGGTAAATGGTGGAGAAATCCTTGCGCCAAACGGTGTGACTGTGGATAACCTGACTGTTCAGGAATCACAGGAGAACGGAGAGACAGTGGATAGCTATTATTACAATGATTATCTGCTGGGAAGCGTCACAGTTCCGGAAGCAACACCAACACCGGAACTAGCAGCGGATACTGCTTCAGAGAACGGAAGCGGGGCAGATACGTCTGATGGAAGTGAGACAGTTCAGTCTGACAGTACACAGATCTCAGATCAGACAAAGACCACTGCCGAAGACTCACAGACTTCTGCTGGGAGGCTTCAACTGAGAAAAATCCTGCTTGGTATAGGAGCAGCTATGGTTCTGCTTATTATCATTCTCTGTATCGCACTTGCAAGAAAAGAGCGGAGATATAGTGAGTAGTAACGATATTTGACTGATAGAATATAAAAGAATGATTACTGTTTAGTAGTGAACAGTAGCAAATAATGACATAGCATAAGAGAGGAAATCAAAATGGGAAAAATTAAAGTAACAGAATGCGGTGGAATCAAAGGATTAAAAGTAGTAGAACCAACAGTTTTCGGAGATGCCAGAGGATATTTCATGGAAACATACAACTACAATGACTTCAAAGAAGCAGGGATCGACGTAGAATTCGTACAGGACAACCAGTCTAGCTCCCACAAAGGAGTACTTCGCGGACTTCACTTCCAGATCAACTATCCGCAGGACAAACTTGTCCGTGTTGTAAACGGTGAAGTATTTGACGTAGCAGTAGACCTTCGTGAAGGTTCTGAAACATATGGCAAATGGTTTGGCGTTGTACTTTCCGCAGAGAACAAGAAACAGTTCTTTATCCCTAAGGGATTTGCACACGGATTCCTGGTACTTTCCGAACATGCGGAATTTGTTTACAAATGCTCTGACTTCTATCATCCAAACGATGAGGGCGGCCTGATCTGGAATGACCCGGATATCGGAGTAGAATGGCCAATTCCGGAAGGAATGGAATTAAGCTTTTCTGACAAAGATACCAAATGGGGAAGCTTCAAGGATTACCGCAAATAGGAGAACGAGAGATTGAGTACAATTTTTTCTTTACCAAAAGATATTTATAAAAACAGACGGCTTGTGGCAAAGCTGGCAAAGAATGACTTCAAAACAAGATACGCAGGCTCTTATCTGGGAATCGTATGGGCATTTATCCAGCCCGTGATCACGATCCTGGTATACTGGTTTGTATTCTCTGTAGGCTTTCGTTCAGGAACCGGAGATCTGGGAGTTCCGTTTGTTCTTTACCTGGTAGCAGGTATTGTGCCGTGGTTCTTTTTCCAGGACGCACTGATCGGAGGAACGAACTCTCTGCTGGAATATAATTATCTGGTAAAAAAAGTAGTCTTTAATATCAGTGTCCTTCCAGTAGTTAAGATTATTTCTGCCATGTTTGTGCATGCATTCTTTGTATTATTTACGATCATTCTGTATGCAGCATACGGGAAATTTCCTGACCTTTATTATCTCCAGATCATTTATTACAGCGGATGCGTATTTATGCTGGTTCTGGGCTTGTCTTATGCAACCAGTGCAATTGTTATCTTTTTCAGAGATCTGACACAGATCATCAACATCGTACTTCAGGTAGGCGTATGGCTGACACCGATCATGTGGATCGTTGAGAATACCCCTCTGGTGGGACATCCGGTGATCATGAAGATCCTGAAACTGAATCCGATGTACTATATCGTTTCCGGATACAGAGATACCTTCCTGATGAAGAATTGGTTCTGGGAACACGCAGGATGGACCATTTATTTCTGGGCATTTACATTCCTGTGCTTCTTATTCGGCAGCTGGGTATTCAAACGTCTGCGCATTCATTTCGCAGATGTCCTGTAGAAGAAAGAGAGTAAGGTGTTCACAGATTATGTTTTTATGCAGTAAGTGCAGAAGATGGAGTGGACAGCAGTTATAGAGATACAGATATGGTAGAAAGGAAATAACGTGGAGAACAAGAAAGTAATTCAGGTGAAAGACCTCACCAAGATGTATAAATTATATGATAAGCCCTCCGACAGACTCAAAGAAGCGCTTGGGCTTACCAGAAAGAAACTTTACAAAGAACATTATGCGCTTCATGATGTCAACTTTGATATTTATGAAGGCGAGTGTGTGGGTATTATCGGAACCAATGGTTCCGGTAAATCCACGATCTTAAAGATCATTACCGGCGTTCTGACTCCTACTTCAGGAGAAGTAAAAGTAGACGGAAGAATTTCCGCACTTCTGGAACTGGGAGCCGGATTTAATATGGAATATTCAGGACTTGAGAATGTGTATCTGAATGGAACCATGATTGGTTTTTCAAAAGAAGAGATTGATGCCAGACTGAATGATATTCTGGAATTTGCAGACATTGGAGACTTTATCCACCAGCCTGTAAAGACATATTCCAGCGGTATGTTCGTGCGTCTGGCTTTTGCTGTCGCGATCAATATTGATCCTGAGATTCTTGTAGTAGACGAGGCATTATCTGTAGGTGACGTATTTTTCCAGGCAAAATGCTACCATAAATTCGAGGAATTTAAGAAACAGGGCAAAACGATCCTGTTCGTAAGCCATGACCTGAGCAGTGTTTCCAAATACTGTGACAGGGTTGTCCTTCTGAATAAAGGTGTGAAGATGGACGAAGGTTCCCCGAAGCAGATGGTTGACTTGTATAAACAGCTTCTGGTAGGACAGAGTCCTGTGAAACAGAGTGAAGCTGCGATTGATGAGCAGGTTTCAGCAGGAAATGGAGAGGATCTGGGAGATTTTCAGGTGAATCCGAACATGCTGGAATACGGAAGCCGCATTGCCGAGATCATAGATTTCCGTGTGATCGATGACAAAGGAATGTGTTCCAATACCATTGAAAAGGGAAGCGAATTTAAGATCCGCATGAAAGTCCGTTTTAACGAAGATATTCAGGAGCCGATCATGGCGTACACATTCAAGAATATCCAGGGAACGGAGATCACAGGTACAAACACCATGTATGAGAATGCAAAGGTAGAACGCTCCGGAAAGGGCGATGTATGTACTGTGACTTTCACACAGAATATGAATCTCCAGGGCGGTGAATACCTCCTGTCATTTGGATGTACCGGATATAAGAACGGAGATTTTACAGTATTCCACAGACTTTATGATGCATGTAATGTGACAGTTATTTCCAGTAAGAATACCGTAGGGTTCTATGACATGGATTCAAAAGTAGAAGTCAGGTGCGGCGAGTAATTTGTGGATATACGGTGGAGACTTTGGGCTTCGGGCACAGATTAAGTTTGCAAAACAAACGATATTCACTGGGATTTGCATAAGGAGGCTCGGCTTTCCTGTACCGCAAAGCATGTTGCTGGGCAAAGTGAACAGTAACAAAAATAAATGAGCGCGAGGAATATATATGGAAGAAAAAATCGGAAAAGTAGTCCTGGATACGACCTGCTATCTCGGACAGGACTTATACAGCGATGGTGCGATAGAGGATGAGATGCTTGCGATTTCCAGAGATTTTGCACCAGAAGAATTTAACAGAGTCATCAGCGAGCGCAAAAGCTGGCCAATCCTGTATCATTTCTCTCATATCAGAGAGAACATCTTAAGCTGGCTTCCTTTCACGGGAGAGGAGAGGGTTCTGGAGATCGGTTCCGGATGCGGAGCTGTCACAGGTGCTCTGTGTGAGAAGGCAAAGGAAGTTACCTGTATCGAGCTTTCCATGAAGAGAAGTAAGATCAACGCATACAGACATCAGGATCAGGATAACCTAAAGATCCTTGTAGGAAACTTCCAGGAAATCGAGAAGAATCTGACTGAGAAATACGATTACATTACGCTGATCGGTGTATTTGAATATGGTGAATCTTACATTCAGAGCGAGAACCCATATGTGGATTTCCTGAAGATCATTTCCAGACATCTGAAGCCAGACGGAAAGATCATTCTGGCAATCGAGAACAAGCTGGGACTGAAATACTGGGCAGGATGCACAGAGGATCATTTCGGAACTCTGTTTGAAGGAATCCAGGGATATCCGAATACCAAAGGCGTGAAGACTTTCTCCAGAAAAGAATTTAACACGATCCTTAAAGATGCCGGAGACTTAAAAGCTGACTGGTATTATCCATATCCGGATTACAAATTTCCGATGACTATCCATTCAGACAGACATCTCCCTGCCAGCGGAGAGCTGAATATGAAGGATTACAACTTCGACAGACTGCGTCTTGGGCTGTTTCAGGAATCTCAGGTATACAACACACTTCTGAGCAATGACCTGTATCCGCAGTTTTCTAATTCTTTCCTTCTTGTGATCGGAAAAGAACAGCCGCAGATGGAGCCGGTTTACGTGAAATTCTCTAATGAGAGAAATCAGAAGCTTTCCATTTATACAGAGATCAGCCAGACTGCTGAAGGCAGACTGACAGTAAAGAAAGTACCAACCCAAAAGAAAGCCACAGAGCATGTACAGAAGCTGAAAACAATTTATGAAAATCTGACCAGTATGTACAGAGAAGAGGGAATTGAAGTAAACCGTTGCACACTTAAAGAAAATAGTGCAGAACTGGAATATCTCACAGGAATTACTCTGGAGGACAAGCTGGATCACCTTCTGGAAGATGGCAGAACGGATGAGCTGGAGGAATTATTCTTCACTTATATTCAGAAGGTAAAGAATATTCACGAGAAGAAAGCATTTGAGAAAACACCAGAATTCATCCGTGTATTCGGAGATGTAAATCTGCGTTCTGATCTGAAGAGTACAGAGGTATCCAATATAGACTTCGTTCCTGCAAATATCATTCTCTCTGAGGACAGAGTATCAGTGATTGATTATGAATGGACATTTACATTCCCTGTGCCATCCCAGTTTCTGGTTTATCGTATGATCTTCTACTATCTGGAACTGAACGACAAACGTGGAGTATTAAAGAGCAGAAACTTCTACGAGAAAGCCGGCATCACAGAGAAAGACATAGAAGTATACGTGCAGATGGAACACAATTTCCAGCAATATATCCTTGGTGAACATACCGCAATGCGAAACATGTATGCCGAGATTTCCCCGGGACGTGTGGAAATGGCAGACTATTATGCAGAGAAGAAGCAGGAGTCCATGGAGAATCTTCAGATTTTCTGGGATAACGGAAAGAGCTTCAATGAAGCGGATTCCGTGAGATACCTGTTCAGAAACAGAAAAATTCAGGCGGAGTTCAAACTTCCAGAACATACCACAATGCTCAGACTTGATCCGGGTGAAATGGCAAAAGGCCTCAGAATCATAAAGATGAACTGGGATGACGGAAGCACTGTGAAATTCCATACAGATGGATGCGAGGTAGCGGACGGAGAATTCTATTTTGGAGGGGACGATCCGCAGATCATTATAGACAGTGTTCCTGAGAATACGAAGTCCATGGAAGTGGAAATGGAGATTCTGGATGACAAAACAACAGAGAAGAAATTCTGGAACATATATACAGAACAGAAACGGGCAATGGACCAGATGAGTCAGGAACTTGCACAGAAGAAAGCACTGGTTGATCAGGTAGAAAGCAGCAAGGCATGGAAAGTTTACCGTGCTATTAAAAGGGTTTAAAGGGATAAATTATGGGAAATATACTTTGGAGTGTGGACAAGAAAATATACAGCGACAAAGAAAATCATACTCTGACCATTACCGGATGGGCAGTAACAAAAGACCAGACAACATATGATTTTTCTCTTTATGGTTCAGGAAAGGAGCTCTCTTTTCCTGAACCTTCGCGCTATGAAAGAGCGGATGTAGCTGAGAATCTGAAAGAAACAGTAAAAGAAATAAAAAACGCAGGCTTTACAGTAAAGATACCGGAAATCCTGCAGCTTGCGCAGGAGCATGAGAACTTCCAGCTTGCACTGCAGGCAGGAGATGAAAAAGAAATCATCTGGGAAGCCAGTGCACAGCAGGTGAAGGATTTCTGCATAGAGAGCCTGATCGAATATTATATTGACGAAGAACAGATCACTCAGGGAAACATCCTGACCATCAAGGGATGGGTAGTAAACCAGATGGATTCTGATGATGTATTTGTACAGGACACAGATGGAAAAGTTCTGGAGTGTACCATCACCAGACACAGACGTCCTGATGTAGAAAAAGCAAAAGGAATCTCTGAGTCTGAGAAAAGAAATCTTGGATTCAGCATCACTGCAGATCTGGAGAACATACACGATCAGAACATCTGCATCTGCTTCCGCGGACAGGACGTGCAGAAAACATATACTGTAAATGTAAAGAAATTAAAGAGAGAGAATACAGGTCTCTATCAGCAGATGAAACTTCTGTCTCTGGAGAACAGACAGAAGAATCATGCGTATATAAAAGAAAACGGGATTGGAAGATTTTTCCGTTATGTACGCAATTCTCAGCTTAAGGATGGTGAGCAGGATTATGAGGACTGGCTCAAAGATCACGAAGCATTCCGAAAGGAACTGAAGAGACAGAAGAATGCGGTCTTTTCTTATTCACCTCTGATCAGTATCGTTATTGTACTGGCAGATACAGATGTGAGACGCCTGAAGAATGTGATCGATGCATATACAGATCAGACCTACGATAACTGGCAGCTCTGTCTGGTGGACGCCAATGAAGGAGAAGAAACCGGAGAGTTTTTACGAAAGAAATATAAAAAAGAGATTCGACTTTCTTATAAGAAAGTTACAGAGAATAAGGGAATCTCTGAGAATCTGAATGCAGCACTGAAACTGGCAATGGGAGATTATGTACTGTTTGCGGATCAGGAGACAGTACCTGCGCCGGATGCTCTTTTCTGTATGGTTAAGGCAGTCACTGAGAAGAAAGCAGACATGATCTATACAGATGAAGATCAGATCAGTGTGGATGGAAAACAACATTATGAACCGAAATTCAAACCGGATTTCAATCTGTACAGATTACGAGAGAACAATTATATTGGACGGTTCTGGGCAGTCCGGAAAGAAATTATGGAGCAGGCTGGATGGTTCAATCCGCAGTACGACGGAGCCGAGAATTTCGATATGCTTTTAAGATGCAGCGAACAGGCTGCGCAGATTGTGCACATTCCAAGAGTTCTCTGCCATAACATGGATGCCGGACAGCAGCTGTCACAGGAAGAGAAACAGAAAGCCGGGGAAGCCGGAAGAAAAGCACTGGAAGAGCACTATCACAGAGTACAGATCCCTGCCGCTGTAGAACAGACAGAGAAACCGGGATGGTACAGGAGCCATCTGGCTATTCAGGGAGAGCCGCTGGTCTCTATCATTATTCCGAGTAAAGATCACATCAATGACCTGGATCTCTGTGTTACTTCCATAGAAGAGAAGAGCACCTGGAAGAATTATGAGATCATTGTTGTAGAGAATAACAGTGTGGAGAAGGAAACCTTCGTATACTATGAAACACTGAAGAATCGATATCCAAATGTCAGGATCCTTACCTGGAAAAAAGAATTCAACTATTCTGCCATCAACAATTTTGCAGTGAGAGAAGCTCAGGGAGAATATCTGCTGTTTCTCAATAATGACGTAGAGATCATCACCGATTCCTGGTTAGAAGAGATGCTTCAGCTTTGTCAGCAAAAAGGTGTCGGAATGGTTGGAGCGAAACTCTACTATCCGGATGATACCATTCAGCATGCCGGGGTAGTAGTTGGACTTGGCGGGGTTGCGGCACATGTTTTATGTAAACTTCCGCGTGATGCAGAAGGATATATGGGACGTCTGCGCTGCGTACAGGAGATGAGCGCAGTCACAGCAGCGTGCATGATGGTAAAGACTTCTGTTTTCAAATCTGTTGAGGGATTTGACGAGGAACTCAAAGTTGCATTTAATGACATTGACCTCTGTATGAAAGTAAGAAGCAAAGGCGAAAAGATTATTTTTACCCCATATGCAGAGTTGTATCACTATGAATCCAAATCTAGAGGAATGGAAGACACTCCGGAGAAGCAGCTGCGTTTCTCCAGAGAAGTCAACTGTTTCCGCAGAAAATGGGAACGGGAGCTGTTGAAGGGAGATCCTTATTACAGTCCGAACCTGACATTAAATAACACAGACTGCTCTCTGAGAAAACTGGAGAGAAACGGAGATTAACATGCCTAAGGAAATATTTGAAGTAGTAAGAGAGAGATTTCATTTATCAGACAGAACTCAGTATATTGTTCAGGGTCACTGGCCGAAAACGGCGAAATTAGAGGCGTATCTGGACAATAAAAAGCTGGAAACATCTGTAAAAGAGAATGAGAACGTAAGTGCTCTGGAGCGTTTTCAGGATCCGGAGAAAATGGAAGGAATGCAGATTACAGCAACCATCCAGATTCCAGAGAATCTGAGCAGCTATCATAAACTGGTGATCTATGAAAAGTTCCCGGACAAAAAGCAGACCTGGTTTTCCATCACAGCCCGTGAGTTGGATAAAAAGAGAGATAAGCCGCAGGTTTATTTCGAAGAGGAGAAAGCAGAGCAGGGAACTGTTCGTATCAGGGGATGGGCCATTGCACCGAAACCGGTGACAATCCGTATCTTTGATGCGGACAAAAAGCCGATTACTGCTGAGATCCAGAGAACAGACAGAGTAGATGTAAATCAGTTATTTGAAGAAGCTCAGGATCCGGGAAAGACAGGATTCTTCTCCGAGATCACGAATGTTTCCGGAAAATGCCTGTATGTAGTTTTCTACGCAGGAGAGAAGAAGACGGTACACGTAGTTCCACTTCGAAAAGCAGACATTCTGGCAAAGAAAGTCGATAAATATGTAGAAAAAGGTATCCGCTACTGGAAATCCCAGGGTATGACGGCACTTGCAGAGAAAGTAGTCACTAAGGTAAAAAATGTCCGCCAGGGTCCGCCGACCTACCAGAAATGGATCAGACATCATCTGCCTGGAAAAGCCGAACTGGAGAAACAGCGTAAGACTACATTTGGATACAATCCAAAGATTTCTTTTGTAGTACCGCTGTATAAGACACCGGAAAAATATCTGCGCAGACTGGTAGAATCTCTTCAGGAGCAGACTTATTCCAACTGGGAACTGTGCTTCTCTGACGGAAGCGGAGCCGAGTCACCACTGACCGATTTATTAAAAGAGCTGTCAGCAAAAGACAAGAGGATTAAATATGTTTCCCATGATGAGGCACTGCAGATCTCAGAGAATACCAACAGTGCGATCGAGATTGCTGCTGGTGACTTTATTGCATTTGCAGACCATGATGATGAGCTGACTCCGAATGCGCTGTTTGAGTGTGTGAAAGCATTAAATGACAGACCGCAGACACTGGTGATTTATACAGATGAAGATAAGATGTCCATGGACGGACATAAATTCTTCCAGCCGCACTTTAAACCGGACTACAATCCGGATCTGCTCTGTACAGTAAACTATATCTGCCATCTGTTTGTAGTTTCACGAAAAGTAATTGAGAAGACCGGCGGACTGAGAAGCGAGTTTGACGGTGCCCAGGATTATGATTTTGTATTCCGCTGCGTGGAAACAGTTAAAGATGAGGAGATTTACCATATTCCGAAGATTCTGTATCACTGGCGCTGTCACGAAGACTCTACAGCAGAGAATCCAGAGAGCAAGCTATATGCTTTTGAGGCCGGAAAACGTGCAGTACAGGAACATTACAACAGAACCGGAATTAAGGCAGAGGTGCTTAAGGGAGAATATCTTGGATTATACAGAACGAAATTTATCAGAGATTATGATCCGCTGATCTCCATTATTATTCCAAACAAAGACCACATTGATGATCTGAAGAGATGTATGGATTCTATTGAACAGAATTCTACTTACAAAAACTATGAGTATATCATTGTGGAAAACAACAGTACAGACCCTGCGACTTTTGAATATTACAAGAAGCTGGAAGCTGAGAATCCGAAAGTACACATGGTATACTGGGATGGAATCTTTAATTATTCCGCGATCAATAATTACGGCGCATCTTTTGCAAAGGGTGAGTATCTGCTTCTTCTGAATAATGACACAGAGATCATTAATCCGGACTGTCTGGAGGAACTGCTTGGCTACTGTATGCGCAGTGATGTTGGGGCAGTAGGAGCCAGACTCTATTACGAGGATGACACCATTCAGCATGCGGGTGTTGTAATCGGATTCGGAGGAATTGCAGGACATTGTTTCGTTATGCAGAAGAGAGGTACAACAGGATACTGCCACAGAATTATCTGTGCACAGGACTACAGTGCAGTTACAGCAGCCTGCATGATGGTAAAGAGATCTGCCTTTGATGCAGTAGGAGGACTTTCCGAGGAACTGGCAGTTGCATTTAATGATATTGACTTCTGTATGAAACTTCGTCAGGCAGGATATCTGATCGTGTATAATCCTTATGCGGAATTATATCACTATGAGTCCAAGTCCAGAGGTCTTGAGGACACGCCGGAGAAGGTAGCACGATTTAATAAAGAGATTGCTACTTTTGAGAAAAAATGGCCAGATATTTTAAGAGATGGAGATCCGTACTATAATCCGAACCTCACATTAAAAAGCCAGGATTTCTCACTGAAGAGAATCTGAAAAGTATCCATGGATTTTGACTTGTAACTGTGAAGGTACGGAACAGTTATTCTGAAAATAAAAATGAATGTGAAAGAAGATATGTCAAAGAAAATAGAGATTAATGAAAAAAGCATGACCATAGCTTTTGTACTCCTTGCGTTTATCATTCTGACGGTCTGGGCGATGACCCAGCCGTTTAATGCAGGACCGGATGAACATATGCGATATCTTGTTGCAAACTATATTTATACTCATCATGGAGCACTGCCAAAGGGTGATGATGAAGCAGTACGAAACGCTACCTGGGGAATTTCCTATGCGTATTACCCGGTAGTATCCTATATGGTTTCTGCAGTTTTTATGCGGATCGTCAGATTCTTTGGAAACCCAGGAAACTATATGTTCCGTGCTGCGCGTATGGCAGATGTGCTGTTTGTCACAGGTGCAGTATATTTTCTGGTAAAAGCTTCCGGAAAATTATTTTCAAAGGAGAAGTATTCAAAAGAAGCGAGATGGTTATTTGCAGCACTGGCAGGATTTATGCCTCAGGCGATTTTTCTGGGAACTTATGTAAATACGGATTCTCTGGCACTGTTGGCAGCAGCCATGCTTCTGTATGTATGGGCCTCTTATCTGAAAGAGGACTGGACCTGGAAGAATTGTATTCTTCTTGCTGTGGGAATGGCAATCTGTGCATTGTCCTATTACAATGCATATGGATGGATCCTGTGTAGCTTTTTCTTCTTCTGTCTGACGATTTTATTGTGTAGAGAAGAAGCTTTTGGACAGAGAGTAAAATTCCTTTTCAGCAGAGGACTGGCGATCACTGGTGTGACACTGGGACTCTGCGGATGGTGGTTCATCCGAAACGGACTTTTATACAACGGGGATATTCTTGGAAGAAAAGCAAGCGCCGCCTGTGCAGAGAAATATGCGTTAAAGGATTACCGGCCGTCCAATTATCCGACTCCGCAGAAATTGGGATGGACATGGAAGGACATCCTGATCTATCAGGATCCGGGATGGTATCACAACTGGGTAGTGACTGTCTGTGTAAGTTTTATCGGTACCTTTGGACTGATGGAAATTTACATGCCTTATACGGTCAGCAAGCTGTATATGGTATTTTTTGCAGCAGGCATTCTCAGTACATTCTTTGTAAAAGGAATGTACAGACTGAAAAAGAGAATGTATGTTACACAGAAGAAAACCGTAGGCACAGATACCTGGAAAATAAAGACAAAAGTAATTTCCAGGAAATGGAATAAGCAGGGCATTTTTCATCTGATCATGATACTGGCGATTTTGATTCCTGTAGGATTATTTATGGATTATGTGTACTACAGCGACAATCAGGCACAGGGAAGATATATTATTCCTGCGCTGTATCCGCTGATGTATTTCGTGACTGTAGGATGGGATAATATTCTTACCAGAGTGGTCAGAAATGAGAAAATACGAAGCTGGATTTACAGAGTACTGACTGCATTATTTGTTATTGCACCATTTGCATGCTGGGCATTTCTGGTGCTTCCATATTATGCGAAATAAAAATGATTGATTTATGCAGCTATGTATCGAAAAATACTTTTTAGGATTAACGTTATTGGGTTATGAGCAAGTAGCGAAGCAGATGATTTTATCCATTTGACTGGATTATGAAAAACGGGAATTACCACATTAGAAGGTAATTCCCGTTTTTGATATTCTTTTATTTGCCTGGTGAATCCTGAAGACAGGGCTATTATGACTTGATCACTTTGATCAGCAGGAAGAGGAAGAACAGCAGAAATGCCGCTCCGATCGCTCCGATAATATAATATGGAGTTGTCGTATGAGAAGCAGAATATTTCTGTGCTGCTTCCATATTCTTCTGACCTGTGACAGCGGCCTCATTTGTCTCCTGCTCAGTATCTTCAAGAACTGCAGTTCCTACAGGTGCTCCACCAAAGTAATATTGACGGATGATCTGTCCGTCAGAAGAAGTATCCTCAGTAGTCAGATTGTCCTCAGTAGCACCGTTTGGTGTAATGACCGTACCGCCGGAGATACGGTTGAAATCATTGTCTGCGATAGTCAGAGGAGAGAAATTGTCAAATCCATAATTAAGAAGCGCAATTGCCTCGTCATCTGTGACACCGGATGCGCCGTTTAACACAACACATACAAGATTCATATTATTCTTGGAAGCTTCGCATACCAGAGTACTTCCGGAAGCTTCAGTGTAACCTTCTTTTCCACCGATACATGGCTTATAATAACCGTCACTGGCATTGTTGATCATAGTGAAACTGTTTGTAAGTACACGCTCACCGCCGGAAACATTGGTTGCCGGGATTGTATAGGAAGTGGTTGCAGCAATCGTTCGAAATGTTTCATTTGTCATGGCAGTCTCCATGATCAGTGCCATGTCATGAGCAGTTATATGCTGGTTCTCATCCGGAAGACCGGTCGGATTAGTAAAAACGGTATTGGTACATCCAAGTTCCTGTGCACGGGCATTCATATTCTGTACGAACGCATCCACAGAACCTCCTACATGTTCCGCAACCTGCAGGGCGATATCATTTGCAGATCCAACCATAATAGCATACAGACACTGTTCCATAGTGAACACTTCGTCAATCTGTGAGGAAATATTGGCTCCTCCGTCTGTGACACCGGATACACCGGTAGCTGTCATAGTTACCTGCTCATCCAGACTGCTGTTCTCAAGGGCAAGCAGGCAGGTCATAATTTTGACTGCGCTGGCAGGATAGAGCGGCTGATCTGCATTCTTGGAATAAAGGACTGTGTTAGTGGAAGTCTCCATCACGATCGCTGCAGTGGAGGAAATATCAGAAGCCTGCGGCCATCCGTCAGTTCCGTTTGTAGTAACGATGGAAGGGTCTGCTGTCTGTACCTGTGCTTGGGCAGCTGCCTGGTCTGTATCAGTTGTCTCAGCAGCTTCTTCAGCAGCAAAAACCGGAAGCTGGGAAAAGACAGTAACGGTACTGAGTCCCAGAGCCAGCAGAGCTGCGGTAATTCTTTTTTTCTTCATGTTATAATAATACTCCTGTGTTAAAATCTAATAATCAGGTAAAGTTACTTTTCACTCTGTGCATCGCGAAGCGCATTACTGAGAACGGAGTGAACAGCAACCTTTGCATAGTTACTGTTCACTCCGTTCTCAGTAACGTAGCCAAAATTCATTCCAAATTGCCTGCGGCAATGGAATTTTGGCTTGTATGTCTCGGGATTTTGGCATATTCA